>Ga0078972_1001850_pt1 | contig 74878 bp, 77 predicted proteins | sample YelNatPaOPGAMG01_FD_67568 | JGI IMG/M metagenome (GOLD analysis project Ga0078972, IMG submission 67568) | Hot spring thermophilic microbial communities from Obsidian Pool, Yellowstone National Park, USA - OP-RAMG-01 (SPADES assembly) (version 2) | ecosystem: Environmental > Aquatic > Thermal... | reverse complement strand
CACAAGGTTGGATTCCTGTTCCTGGTAACCCACAATTTGGAACACATAATTTCTATGTTATGAAATATGATGCCAAATGTTCTGATAATCAAGGAAATCCATTAACAACAAATGATACCGGATATCAGACATATAATAATTCCATACCTAGCAAATTTTGCACATCCGCTAATAATCTTTCAGTTGTCTCTACTCCTAATGGTTATCCAATAGCAAATATATCAGAACAAGCAGCAAAAACATATTGCGCTTCATTAGGAGGACATCTTATGACAAATGATGAATGGATGACTATTGCATATAATGTCGTAAATCAAGGAAGTAACTGGTCAGGAGGTTCTGTTGGAAATGGAGTTGTGCCAAGAGGAAATTCAAATAGTTCTTGGGCTCAATCAGATAATAGTCAATATGGTTATTCTGGTTCTACTTCTACATACTATTCAGATTTTACTCATTTGAGAACAATGAATCTTTCTAATGGTTCAGTTATTTGGGACTTTGCAGGCAATGTATATCAGGAAGTCCAAAGAAGTAATATGAATATAGGAGACAATACAAATACAATGGCTATGCCTGCCTGTTCTAATAGCACTTCTTCATTGGAAGCGTGTCAGTATAGCAACTTAGCTACACCCTATGTCTCTTCTTACTCTACTGACGTCACGCAATTAATGGCAGCCCCACCTAACAATTCATGGTATTCTCAGCAGAATATAGGACAACTTATTACCTACGGCTCTGGTGTGAATCCAGTAAGTTGCAATGCTTTCATTCGCGGTGGCAATTGGGACGCTGGTCCGACTGATGGTCCATTCACACTTAACTTGAATTGGAACATTCGCGCCGCGGCTAACTATATGGGGTTTCGGTGTGTTCGGTAATCAAATTGTATCAATTAAAGAATTAACTAAAGAATAGGACAAATACATATTTGGAAGTCTCACTTCGCGGGGAGAAACTTCAGGGACGGGGAGAGAATTCGGAGGAAAAAAGACTTTGGACAAATACATCTTTATGAAGTCTCACTTCGAAGACGAAGAGAGACTTCGGGGAAAAAAAGACTTCGGACAAATACATATTTGGGAAGTCTCACTTCGTGAACGAAGAGAGATTTCGGAGAGTGGAGAGATTTCAGGGGAAAAAAGACTTCGGGAGAAATACATACTTGTGAAGTCTCACTTCACAGGGAGAGACTTCGGAGAACTTTCTTTTGAAATAAAGAGAGACTTCTGAGAACTTCTTCGGGAAACAAAGAGAAAATTCGCCAGTTATCAATGTTCGATCTCAATATTTTTTGCTTTTTATAAAATTTGTGGTATAATATGAATATGATTGAGTGTTAGCATACCTTAGCGACGACGTTGATTAAGGCATGTTCCATACAATTCTGTTTGCTAAAGACCCCGAAAGGGGTTTTTAGTTTTTTATGATTTTTTGTTTTGCCTCGCGATTTTTATAAAGGTTAAAATTTCTATGGATATTTAATTTTTATAAACATTGTTTTTTATAAAACTTGTTGTTGTAATAGATTTTATTTTTATTATAATTAATATGTGGTTGTTTTTGGAAATCTTGCGTATTTGATTTTAAGCGGTCGCGAGTAGAGCACTCATTCATATAAACAGAATTGGAGGTCACCTCCCGCGACCGCTTAGAACCAAATGCGCTTATAAAAAATAATTGATATGAAAAATTTTCAAGAAAATGTTTTGCTTGCTGATTTGCTAAATTATAGAATTGGAGGAATTGCTCGTTTCTTTTTTGCTCCAAAAAATGACAAAGAATTAATTTTTTGTGTAAAAGAAGCGAAAAACAAAAAACTAAAAATTTTAATTTTAGGCGGAGGAACAAATATTTTAATGAATGATAATGGTTTTGACGGCTTGGTTATTAAACCAGATATTCGTTTTTTAAAATGCGAAAAAAATAATATTATTTCCGTTGGCGCTGGCAATTCAATGTCTGAAGTCGTTGACTTTTCTTATAAAAAATCATTATCTGGTTTTGAATGGGCTGGGGGATTACCAGGATCTTTGGGCGGAGCAATTCGCGGAAATGCTGGTTGTTTTGGCGGGGAAACAAAAGATAATCTTGTTTCAGTGAGAAGTTTTGATATGAAGACAATGTCTTTTCGCGTTAGAACAAAATCTCAATGCAAGTTTGGTTATCGCGATAGTATTTTTAAAAAAGAAAAATCAAATGAAATAATTGTGTCCGCAAAATTCAAATTGAAAAAAGGAGATAAAAAACAAATTGCGGAAATTATTAGAAAGAACATTTATTATCGCATTACGCATCATCCAATGGAATATCCTAACGCTGGTAGCGTTTTTAAAAATGTTCCATTAAAAATGATATATAAAGAAGGAAGCAAAAAATATAAAGACGCAGTTTTGAAGGGGAATATCTTATTTAAGGGTTCAAATTTTTCTGTTAAGACAGATCCTTTTCCTGTAATATCTGTTGCAAAACTTATTTCTGAATGCGGGCTTTGTGGCGTGAGCTATAATAGCGCTATGATTTCTCCAAAACATCCTAATTTTATAGTTAATACTTTGAATGCTACCGCAAGCGATGTTTTAAACCTTATAAGTCTTGCAAAAAATGAGGTGAAAAATAAATTCGGAGTTGAATTAAAAGAAGAAATTGAAATTATTTAAATAATCTTGCAGAGACTTCAAAAATTGACAAGTCCATACTTATGAAGTCTCACTTCGCTGACGAAGAGAGACTTCGGGGAAAAACTCCTTCGAAGACGGGGAGAGACTTCGGGAACGGAGAAAATTCAGGGGAAAAAAGACTTGGGACAAATACATATTTATGAAGTCTCACTTCGAAGACGAAGAGAGACTTCGGGGAAAAACTCCTTCGAAGACGAAGAGAGACTTCGGGGACGGAGAAAATTCGGGGAAAAAGATTTTGGACAAATAAGAAAACAAAGCGGGGATTAAAAGCTTGGATTCCCGCCTCCGCGGGAATGACAGAGAAGAGAGAATTCAGGTACGGAGAGAGACTTCGGGGAAAAACTCCTTCGAAGACGAAGAGAGACTTCGGGGACGGAGAAAATTCGGGGAAAAAGATTTTGGACAAATAAGAAAACAAAGCGGGGATTAAAAGCTTGGATTCCCGCCTCCGCGGGAATGACAGAGAAGAGAGAATTCAGGTACGGAGAGAGACTTCGGGGAAAAACTCCTTCGCTGACGAAGAGAGACTTCGGGAACGGGGAGAGACTTCAGAAACGGAGAGATGCTTCGTAAGTAGTTGCAATAATTGGAAATTATTATAATTTTCGGGTATAATATTATAGAGGTCGGGCGAATAAATAATATAAAAAACAAATATGAAAATCATTTTTAAAAAAATAGTGGATTCAACTCCGTCTTTTGAGGAATATATTGAAAAAAAATTATCACCTATTCAAAAACTTGTAAAAAATTTTGAGAAAGAGAACGAAATTGAATTACTATTGGATGTTATTCGCACCACTAAGCATCACGTAAAAGGAGATGAAATTTTTATGGTTCAAGGAAGTTTGCAATTAAATAAGAAAATAGTTCGCGCTGAAGAATATGCAAGCGACGCGAGATTGGCGATTGATAAATTTTGCGACACGTTAAAAGTTGAAATAAATAAATACAAAAATCAATTAGACGAATTGAATAAGAAATAGAATATAAATAATGCTTGAAAAATTTGGAAATTTTTTTAAAAAGAAAACGCTTGATTCATATCTTTCAGTGATTGAGCAGATAAACGAGATAGAAGATGAAATCAAAATTTTAAGAGACGAAGAGATTATCTCTGAAAGCTTGAAATTAAAAGAGCAGGCGCAAAATGGCGTTTCGCTTGATTTGCTTTTGCCAAGAGCTTTTGCGCTTTCTCGTGAGGTTTCAAAAAGAACGCTTGGACAAAGACCGTATGATGTTCAACTTATCGGAGGTATGGTTTTGCACAAAGGAGCTGTGGCAGAAATGATGACGGGAGAAGGAAAAACTCTTGCCGCTGTCGCTCCTGCCTATTTAAACGCTCTTCAAGGAAAGGGAGTCCATATTGTAACCGTTAACGAATATCTTGCAAGAAGAGACGCAGTTTGGATGGGGCAAATATATAACGCGTTAGGGCTTTCAGTTTCTTGTTTAGTTCCTGAAGCGGCTTATATATACGATCCTCTTTATAAAGCGCCAGAAGAAGACACAAAGAAAAAAAATTCATCGTCTGATTTTCATGAATCTGTTTTATTAGATAAAGAAAGAGACACAACTGGAAGTTTTATGGTTCAGCAAGAATTTTTGCGTCCAGTTTCTCGTCGTGAAGCTTATTTAGCTGATGTAACTTATGGCACAAACAACGAATTTGGTTTTGATTATTTAAGAGATAATCTTGTTTATAATATTGAAGATCAAGTTCAAAGAGAACATCATTTTGCGATTATTGACGAGGTTGACAGCATCTTAATAGATGAAGCTAGAACTCCTTTAATTATTGCCGCGCCAGATACCGAATCAAGCAATTTATATAAAACATTTTCTCGCATAGCTTCAACTTTTAAAAAGGGTGAAGATTTTGAAGTTGATGAAAAAAGAAAAGCGGTTTCAATTACTGATGCTGGAATTTCAAAAGTTGAAAGCATATTGGGAATTCAAAATATATACGCTCCAGAAAATATTCAACTTGTTCACTATCTTGAAGAAAGCGTTAAGGCAGTCGCGCTGTTTTTCAAAGATCGGGATTATGTTGTAAAAGATGGGGAAGTTGTCATTGTTGATGAGTTTACTGGAAGAACCTTGCATGGTCGTCGTTATCAAGCGGGATTGCATCAGGCGATTGAGGCAAAGGAAGGCGTTTTAGTAAAAGAAGAATCAAAAACATACGCAAAGATTTCTATTCAAAATTATTTTCGTATGTATAAAAAAATATCAGGTATGACAGGAACCGCTCAAACATCAGCTGAAGAGTTTTATAAAGTTTATAATCTTGACGTAGTAAGTGTTCCTACAAATAAGCCGTTGATTCGCAAAGATGAAGGCGATGTTATTTATCGTAATTTTTCCGCAAAAGTAAACGCTGTTGTAAGAGATGTTAAGGAAAGACAAAAGAAAGGACAGCCAGTGCTTTTAGGAACCACTTCAATAACTAAAAATGAAATTTTTAGCGCGGCGCTTGCGAACGCTGGAGTTAAATACGAAGTTTTAAATGCTAAAAATAACGAAAGGGAAGGAGCGATTATAGCTCAAGCTGGAAGGCTTGGCGCTGTGACTGTTGCTACAAATATGGCAGGTCGCGGAGTTGATATAATTCTTGGCGGAAATCCTCCAGATTCAGAAGAGGCAAAGAAAGTTAAAGAGCTTGGAGGACTTCATATTATCGGCACGGAAAGACATGAAGCGCGACGTATTGATAATCAGCTAAAAGGACGCGCTGGAAGACAAGGCGATCCTGGCAGTTCGCAATTTTTCCTCTCGCTTGAAGACGATCTTCTTCGCATATTTGGCGGAGATAGAATTAAAAATTTAATGGAAAGATTTGATTTGCCGGAAGAAGAACCAATCAATTTTAGTTTTGTTTCAAAAGCGGTGGAGCAAGCGCAACGGAGAGTTGAAGGCGCTAATTTTGACATGAGAAAACATTTGCTTGAATATGACGATGTTTTAAATAGACAAAGGACAGCTGTTTATAAAAAGAGAAATGAGATATTAAAAATATTAAATAAGGAAGATCTTGGAAATTTTATATCTGGAGCCACGTTAAGTTATTTTGATCGCGCTTATGGACAAATTAGTCCTGAACAGGTAGAAGAGGTAAAAAGATTATTTGAAGAATCTGGGTTAAGCAGAGTTTCTGATTTGTCAGAAGTTGATTTTTCCGATCCTGAATCATGCAAAAAAGTTATTGAAGAAAAAGCAAAAGAAGCGGGGAATAATCCTTTGGCAAAGAATCAATTAATAAGCGTTTTGGATATGTTATGGATGAATAATCTTGAAGATTTAGAAGCATTATCAGAATCTGTCGGACTTCGCGCTTATGGACAAAAAGATCCGCTTGTTGAATACCGCCATGAAGCAAGCAAGTTTTATTCAAATTTTTGGAATAATTTTAACGCAATAGTTTTTATGAATGTTTTTAAATTAATAGGGAATTCAGAAACAGTTGAGGAAAGACCAAAACAAAAAATTTTGGATTCAAAATATCAAAATGTCGGAAGAAACGACCCGTGCCCTTGCGGTAGCGGAAAGAAATTCAAGCATTGCCACGGAGCAAATTTGTAATTGTAGGGAAGTTTAAAATCAACATTTTATATTAGTCTCTCTTCGTCTTTGAAGTCTCTCTTCGTCCGCGAAGTGAGACTTCACAAGTATGTATTTTCCCCGAATTCTCTCTGTTCCCGAAGTCTCTCTTCGTCCTCGAAGTGAGACTTCCCAAATATGTATTTGTCCTTTTTGCTATTTTCGAAGTCTCTTCCCGTTTTTCGAAGTCTCTCTTCGTCCTCGAAGTGAGACTTCCCAAATATGTATTTGTCCTATTCTTTTTTCTTTGTCTTTCCATTCCCGAACCCTCTCTTCGTCCTCGAAGTGAGACTTCATAATATGTATTTTTCTCCGAAGTCTCTCTTCGTCTTCGAAGTGAGACTTCACAATATGTATTTGTCCAAAGTCTTTTTTCCTCCGAAGTCTCTCTTCGTCTCCGAAGTCTCTCCCCGCGAAGTGAGACTTATAAATAATTAAATTGTCTTATAAATTCAAGATATGACATGGTTATACAAAAAGTTGATTAAATAAAAATACATTGTTATTATTATTTTAATGACAATAGATGAATTTAAAAAAGTAGAGCTTCGTGTTGGGAAAATCATAGAAGCCGAACGTGTTGAAGGATCTGACAAACTTATTAAAATGAAGGTTGATCTTGGTGAAAAATCTAGCGAAGAAAGCGAAGAAAAAAAATTTAGACAGATTTTAGCTGGCATCGGAAAAAATCACGATCCTGATAATCTTGTTGGAATGTATGTGGTTGTTGTCGCAAATCTTGAACCGAGAATGCTTATGGGAATGGAAAGTCAGGGAATGCTTCTTGCGGCTCACGGAGAATTAGGGGAAGCAATTTTATTAACTCCGGAAAAAGAAACTCCTCTTGGTTCGCAAATAAGTTAAATTAATTAATAAAAATATGAAAAAGTCGTTAAATATAATTATTTTTACTATCCTTGCGGTCGTTGTTATTATTGTTGGCATAATTTGGAATAATAATATTTCAAAACAAAATCAAATAGCAATGTTAAATCAGGGAATAGCGCAAAAAGAAATTCAATCAAAAATTATGGAAAACTTTAAAATAAATGATTTAGTAGTTGGCACTGGCACTGTGGCTCAAAATGGAGATTATGTTACGGTAAATTATATAGGAACATTTGACGATGGTAAAAAATTTGATAGTTCTTATGATCGCAATCAACCATTTTCATTTCAACTTGGATCTTCTAATGTGATTAAAGGTTGGGACTTGGGCGTTCTTGGAATGAAAGTCGGAGGGAAGAGGGAATTAACAATTCCTCCAGAACTTGCTTATGGAGTTTCTGGTTACGGACCTATTCCTCCAAATTCAACATTGCATTTTGTCATAGAGCTTTTATCGGTTTCGTCTTCAACCCCAACATCTACAAGTTCTCAATAATCTCGCGGGTATGGTTCAGTGGTAGAACGCGACCTTCCCAAGGTTGAGACACGGGTCCGATTCCCGTTACTCGCTCAAAGTTTATATTCTCACTATTGAAATAATTTTTATTATTAAATTTATAATAAAAAAGAATAAGGGAATCGGACCTGGGAAAGGGGTCGGGGAAACGGGAGTTTCCCCGTGGCGGAAGTATTGAAACCGAGGGGTTTCAAAGAGCGAGTGGATACGAGCGACGTTTGATTCCCGTTACTCGCTCAAAGTTTATATTCTCACTATTCTCCGAAGTCTCTCTTCGTCCTCGAAGTGAGACTTCCCAATATGTATTTGTCCAAAGTCTTTGTCTCCGAAGTCTCTCTTCGCAAGCAAAGAGAGACTTTGTAATCAATACTCAAACATTATGGGGATTTAGACAATTTCTATAGATTGGTGTATAATAGAACAATGCTATCAGAAGAAATTAAGCTTTTCGTTGAGCGTTATGCCGATTATGAGAGAAAAAAAGAATCTGAAACTGAGAGCTCAGAAGAAAAAATACACGTTGATGAAATTGCTTCAAAATTAGCCGTTTTTTATGAAAAAATCAGGAATATTATAGATTATCGCGATGCCCATCTGCTTAGAAAAAATGCTATTGGGCGCATATTGCATCGTCGTATTTTTTTAAAAGATTTTAATGAAGACTTTGCAGAGCCTTTAATCAAGGAGCTTATTAGAAGTGGACATTTACAGAATGATACTATTCCTGAATCAAAAATTGCCGATGTCCAAAATATTATAGACAATCTTTTAGTTCTTTTAAAAGCAGAAAGAGCTACCTCAGATGAGGAAAGAAGCGAGGTATCTGAATGGCTTATTCAGATGTCAATTTCAATGATAGAAGACGAACTTTTTGAATCGCAAGACGTAGCATCATTTTCAGATGTTATGTATTTAACCATAAAGAAAAATTTAATTACCAAGAATATACCACTTACAGAAGATGAAATTAATTTACAACTCTTTATCGCTGTTCAGAAATCTTTATTTAGACCAGACGAAAATCAGTTGAAATATTCATTATTAAAAATAATGTATCCAAGCTGGAATGTTCCTATTAACTCCGACGTAGAATCGGCGCTTAATGATTTAAAATCTTTGAAAACAAAAATAGATAGTGTTTTAAAAAATCCTTACAGACATTATTTTTTAAAACTTTGCAATAGAGAAAAAATTACATTCCAATTGATAGGGGATATGGTCTTTGATGGCGTTCCGCTTGATGAAGATTTTGAATCTTCTTTAAAGTTTCGTTACGATAAACGTTTTCTAAAAATAAAGAAACAACTAAGAAGAATAGCTTTTTTGAGTGTTATATCTTTTCTTATTTCAAAGATGTTAATCGCGTTTGCGATAGAAATACCATTGGATAAATATATATATCATGCAATATCCATTTCCAGTCTTTTGATAAATATAAGTTTCCCGCCTCTTCTTATGCTTTTTATAGTTTCGTTTATAAAACTTCCATCAAAGAAAAATTTCTTTTTAGTTTACGATTCTGTAAAGCAAATAATTTATTCAGAAGATGAAAAAAAATATATTATTTCAGCGCCAAAAAATAAAAGTATTTTAACTAATATTTTTATATATTTAGTTTATGGAGGAGTTTTGATTATTACATTATATTTTGTCACAAAATGGCTTTTATATTTCCATTTTAGTCCTGCAAGCATAGTTATATTTATTCTTTTCTCGTCAATGGTTATTGCGACTGGCGTGAAAATAAAAAATCGCGCAAGGGAAATGAGTTTAGAAAAAGAAACCACGAATGTTTTCGGATTTATTATTGATCTTATAACAGTCCCATTTATGATAATAGGAAGATGGACTATTTCAGGTCTTTCAAAATTCAATATTTTAGTTGTTGTTTTTGACTTCTTGATTGAACTTCCGTTTCAAGTTTTTGTTGAATTTGTAGAAAACTTTAGAAGCTTTTTGCGCGATAGAAAGGAAGAAATAAATTAGGTTTTATTTTAGATTATTCTATTTCAAAAACTTTTTCTTTGCTTGATTTTCCTGATATAATTTTTATTTTTGAAAATGGAACTTTGAAATATTCAGAAATTTTTTCAACTATCGCAAAATTAGCTTTTCCTTCTCGCGCTGGAGCCTTTACCGCTATGATAAAATGAGCATCGTCAATTTTTGTTATAAATTCTTTTTTTGAATTCGGTTTTGCTTTTATAAATAGTCTCATTGTTATATTTTATAACTTTTTTGTCATTAAGGTAACTTTAATAATTTATATTGAATATTTTATTTTTATTTTGTAAAATATATACTCAAGCCGATGTAGCTCAGTGGTTAGAGCAGGGCTTTCATAAGGCCAAGGTCGCAGGTCCGACTCCTGCCATCGGCACAATAAAAAGTTTTACAGAGTTTGCGCGTAAATTCATTGATATTTTTTTTATTTTATGTTATTATGTTTTTATAAGGTCTATAAAAATATAATAAAAATGAAAAAAATTATTGGTTTCGTTTTTGTGTTTTCTGTTTTTATGTTTTTGGGTTTTAATATTTCCAACGCTCAGGTAGTAACATCGGTTAATACTCAATCAAGTTCTTTATTAATGAACCCGGCTCCAATTCGAGCATCATCTACGTTATTTCCTCCATATCCTATTCCTATAACTCCAACGACAACGGCTTATAATAACGCAAATAATTCTAGTTTTATAGGATATTTTATAACATTAGTAACAGATCCTGCAGAACAAAAAGCTGGATATACTGCTTATGGAATATATGGCAATAATATACATGGGGTTAGTTCTATGCAATTATCAGGATATTCTTCTGATTCATCCGTTTATACAGTGCCACAAAGCGATATAGTTATATCTTCTGACGCGAGGGCGTTAAAGTTTTTTGTGCCAAATTCTTACGCGAATCCATTTTCAACTAGTTTATTTTCAGCTATAAAGATATTATTTAATGATGGCGAAACTCCTATTTTTCTTTACCCCAATTTTTTCCCATCTAACGGTTCTTCTACGTATAAAACTTATGCAATAACAAACACATCTGATATTGGTTCTTTATCTGGATATTATGTATATAATGATAACGTTACAGGAGATTCTTATTTTGTAAAAATATTTACAGATAGCGCAGGAAATAAATCAATATTTCCTATTTTATCAGGTTATAGAGTAAGGATTGTTTTTGATTATTACGAAAAAAATCCAAATATAGTTTTTTATGATGAAGATTATTTTGGTCACTCGCAAAACCCTGACGGTAGTTTGATTTCTACTACCGCTCTTATGAAATCAACAGATGGCGGAAATACTTGGACTAATATGACTTCTGGGATTTTATCTTATTTGAATGGCGATTATATTTCTATGTTTGGCGGTATAGAGATAAATCAGTTAAGTTCAACACCAAATGATATTGTAATCAGAATTGTTACATCTAAGCACCAAAATGGTATTTGGTTGGAATCTTTTGATGGCGGAAATACTTGGGGTCCTATATCTTCAATTTCTCCTAATTCTGCGACATCAACTATTTCTATCGCGACTTCTACCACTCCGACAATAGTTTCTTTTACAGCTAGTAATCCTGATACTCGCGGAGGAATTACATTTTCATGGGAAGCTTCAGGAGTAGCTAATGCGCAACTTGATTTTTCATGTGTCTCTAGTTCTTCTATTAAATTTATAACAAATGAAGGGAATTATCCGATTTGTGATAAAGGAGGTGTTTGGGTTTGGAACGGACAGAGTAGTGGAAATATAGTAGTAACTCCATTTGATGATCCTGAATCAGTCACGATGCCGTTTACTCTTACTCTTTTTAATAATAATCAACTATCGCAACAGCAAACTTTGTATGTTACTTTTCCAGCAACAAACAATACTATGACTTCAGTGACTTCAGCGACTTCTACCACTCCGACAAATTCAACTAATAATTCCACAATTCAACAACAATTAATTCAGTTGATGACATTATTAATTCAATTATTGCAAAAAGCTATATTACAAGGAGGAATATCTTCAAATTTACTAAATTCTGCCATCGGTTCATTGCAAAATATTTCTCAGTAATTTTCTTGATAATAAAAATCCCCTCAAAAAGAGGGGATTTTTATTAAAGCTTATAATAAATTACCAGCTTTGTCTTTTCTGAAACCTGTCTCCACCATCTCTGCGAGGAGCGCGGGCTTCAAGCGGTTTTGCTTCATTGACGGTAAGTTTTCTTCCGCCAAAGTCTTTCTCATTCCACATTTCAATAGCTTTTTGGGCTTCTTCATCGGTTGCCATTTCTACAAAACCAAATCCACGTGAGCGATTTGTCATTTTATCCATGATAATATTCGCTGATGTTACGGATCCGGCTTTTGAAAAAGCTTCCTGAAGTTCGTCTTGTGTTGTTGAGTAAGGCAAACCTCCTACATATAACTTTGTTGCCATATAATTTTTTGTTATCTGTAAGGCGACCTGCTTCTCTTATACTTTCCCCAAAAACATTTATTTGTTATTGGTTTGTCCCATTTGGGATGTTTGCGTATTAAAAACACACAAGCGAAACTTAACAAGAACACTTACATTGATATAAGCATACAATAAACATATAAATAAAGTCAAATCGAGGTTTAATATCTATTGGATTTTAACGGTGAGAATTTTGCTTGTATAGGAAATTTAATCTCAGCAGGTATTGAATTTCAATGGAGTTGGATAATGTATGCCTTAGTTTTTATTTTTATTTTATGTTATAATTCAAATATAAATTTTTTAAATTGATTTTAAAATGCTTTATCATTACACAGCTGTAGATTTTTCAGGAAATGTTATTGAATCTGATTTTGAGGCAGATAATTTAAAAGGCGCTTTAGATTTCTTGGGAAAAAATAATTTGCGTCCAATATCTGTTACTCCAATTGAACAAAAAAAAGAAGTATTTTCATTTTTTGGAGGGATATCTATAACCGATAAAGTTTTTCTTACTAAGTATTTGGCGCTTATGCTTCGCGTTGGAACTGATTTGCTTTCTGCTATAAATATTCTTATAGCTGATTTTGACAAAACTTCAGTTAAAAATTTTTTATTGGAAGTTAGGGCGAATTTAATGCGTGGAGAACCTTTTTATAGAGCATTTGAAGCTCATAGTAGAACGTTTTCTCCTGTTTTTGTAAGTCTTATAAAAGCTGCGGAAGATTCTGGCAATCTTCAAAAAACATTTGAAAATCTTAGTGTTTCAACAGAAAGAGACGCAAAGGTTCGCAGCACTGTGAGGGGCGCTTTTGTATATCCTATTATTCTTCTTGTTATGGCAACCGCGATTATGATCTTTCTTTTTACTTTTGCGTTGCCAAAAATTGCTAATGTTTTTTCTTCTGGCGGAATAACTCCACCACCGTTTTCTCGCATAGTTTTTGCTATAGGACTTTTTGTAGGCAATAATATTTTGGCAATTTCTGGAATAACACTTTTAATTTTAGGCGGACTTATATTTTTCTTTTCTAAAACAGATACTGGAAGTAAATTATTTGATAGAATTATTACGCACACGCCAGTTATCAAAAATATTTACAGAGATTTGGCGATTCAAAGAATGGCGTCAACTATGAGTTCTTTAATGAAGGCTGGCTTGCCTATAATGGAAACAATAAACATCACAGCAAATACTGTTGGTTTGCAGGATTATAAATATGCCTTATTGCGTATTGCAAATGAAGGTTTGGCAAAAGGGCTTACAATTGGAGAAGCTTTTAAAAAAGAAACTATTTTCCCAAAAACTATAACAAATCTTGTTGCTATTTCAGAAAAGGCTGGGCACCTTGACGAAGTTTTGGATACTTTGGCAGATTTTTATGAATCAAGCGTTGACGCGAGTATAAAAGGAATGACCGCTCTTTTGGAACCTATATTATTATTGGGAATGGGCGCTATGGTTGCGGTGATCGCGCTTGCCATTATAGTTCCTGTTTATCAATTAACGACTTCATTCTAATTTGTATTTTTAAATTTAATGAAAAAAAATAGAGGTTTTACTTTAATAGAATTGCTTGTTGTTATAGCTATGATTGCTATAATAACCGCTGTCGCTTTGCCAAATCTTTATAATAGAAAAAATGTAAATGATTTGAAAAATGTAGTGGCTCAAATTGGCACATTGCTTCGTCAGGCTCAAACAGATTCTATGCTTCAAGAAAATGGCGCTGCTTGGGGTGTTCGTTTTCAAAATGCCACAAATACATCTCCTTTTTTTGCTTTATTTACAAATTCTTATTCTACAACAACTAGAAGTTCATATTTTAGTTTGCCAAATGATGTTGGATATGTAACTTCAACATTGCCATCCGGATCTTTTTACGATGTTATATTTTCACCAATAATTGGAACAACCACATCAACTAATATTTCTTTATATTTAAAAAATCTGCCATCGCAAGTTATGACAATTTCAATTGCTTCAACTGGCGCTGTCAGTTTTTAAGCTATGTTGAGTTTCAACCTCAATAATTTAACCTCAATAATAATTTAGTTTTTTAGAAAAATAAATGTTATAATTTAACATATGAGTTTCTATAAGTTTTTTTCTTTTTTATATAAAAATAGTTCTCGCAATGGACAAACTATTGCTGAGATTTTAATTGGAATGACAATCGGCATCGGGCTTATTATGATGGGAGTTAGTTTAATTGTTCCTTCAATGAACATTAATAAACAAGTTACAAATGTTCAAAGAGGCGCAACATTGGCAAAAGAATTGCTTGACAATGTAAGAGTCTTTTCGGAGAGCAACTGGTATAATATTTCTTCTCTCGCGACCGGAACCGCAAATACATATTATTTAAATTCGTTACAATCTCCATTTACTGTGGCTACTGGGACCGAAATTGTTTCTGTGAATCCTGTGACAACTGGACTTGTGGGATGGTGGAAGTTTGACGAAGGGACTGGAACCGTAGCATTTGATTCAAGTGGAAATAACAATAATGGAACGCTTACTGGAACAACTATTCCTACGTGGATCCCTGGAATAGTTGGAAGCAATGCCTTAAGTTTTAATGGTGGAGGCGTCTCCCTGTCTAATTCAAATTCTTTTAATAGTATGACAAGTTCTTTTACAATTACACATTGGATAAAAACAACGTCAAGTAATAGTCAAATGTATACAGTTGGAAATGCTGGCGGAGGAAATGGTTATCGTTTTGGATTAACTGGCGGTAAAATAGCTTTTTTAGTTGGCAATAGCAGTAGCTATACGGAGACAACATGTGGTAGCAAAACTGTAAATGATGGAAATTGGCATATGATATCAGGTGTCTTTAGTCTTTCTGGAACTAATCAATTTAATTGTTATATTGATGGTGTTCTTCAGGCAAGTGTAGGCCTTCCATCTAATTATATTGGTATGAGTACTATTGCGCCTGGAATTGGTCAACCGCCATGTTGTCAATTATTTGTTGGTTCTATTGATGATGTTCGCATCTATAATCGCGCGCTTTCATCAGCGGAAATAAATCAAATTTATACTTCTGGATCTTTTACTCGTTATTTTTATGTTAGCGATGTTTATAGAGACGGCGGGGGATATATAACTACATCTGGCGGAACATACGATCCGTCTACAAAATTAATAACTGTCGTTTACAGTTGGCGTGGTGGTCCTGTTAATCAAATTTCAATGTATCTTACGAGGAATGAAAATAATATTTATTCGCAGACTGATTGGTCGCAAGGTCCTGGAGCGTTAAGCTCTGCAACGAGTGTTGCGTCGCAATTTGCGACTTCTTCAAATATCAATTACACATCAACTAACGGATCTATTTCCGTTTCATTGCCAACGCCATAAATATAATTTAAATAATTTTTAATGAATAACGCAAAAGAAAAATTAAATTATTTTACATTAAAACTAATCGTAGTCTTATCTTTTATTTTGATTTTTCCACTAAACGCTTCCGCTTCAACAAATATAAGCGCGACTAGCACGTCGCATTGGGCGTGGAATGATATTATTGGCTGGATAAACTTTTATTCAAGTCAAAATGTAAATGTTTCTCTAAATTCTGTAACTGGTTATGCGAATACTACATCTGCTGGAATTATATCGCTTGACTGTGGAACCGTTGGAGTTTGCGGAACTGTAAATTATGGAGTGTCAAATGATGGCGCAGGAAATCTTTCTGGTTGGGCATGGAATGATAAATATGGTTGGATTAGTTTTTGGTCTGGAAATAATGGAGGATCTATTCCTTATCGTGTGAAGATTGACACAAATGGAAATTTTTCTGGTTGGGCATGGAATGATGTTGTTGGTTGGATTAGTTTCAATTGCTATCAACCGCTTGGAAGCAATTCTTGCGGAACTTCAAATTATGAAGTCCAAACGCTTTGGGCGCCAACATCAACAAGCGGTTATCTTGATTCTCAAACATTTGATACTGGAGATGTTAGTGGCGCGCAACTTAATTCAGTTTTATGGCATGGATATATGCCAAGTGGAGTTGGCTCAACTGGAGTGGGTGTAGGATTTCAATTTGCTGTCAGTAATTCATCAAGCGGACCATGGAATTTTGTTGGACCAAATGGAATTGCAAATAGCACAAGCTCATTTTGGAATGCTTCAACTCCAGGATATTCTATTCCTTTAAGTTATGTTTTTTATAATAATTTTCGTTATTTCAGATATCGTGTGATTATTTTTTCTAATACGTCGCAAACAATGTCTCCGCGAATTGATGATATAGAAATTAATTGGTCGCCATAAATAAAATGATTTTTTTTAAAAAAAATAGTATAATAAATATGTTAGATGTGGCAGGTAAAGATTCTTGCTTTTTTCCTATTTTTAAAAAAGATAAAAAAGGACAAGTATTTTTATCTATGGCGCTTCTAATTGGTGGTATAATTGTTGCAGTCGGAATCTTTTTTTCTTTTTTTGTATCGTCATTTATTGATTCCGGTTACGGACTTCAATCTTCTTATATCGCAGAAGCTGCTGCGACATCTGGAGTTGAAGACGCGTTGCTTCAATTAGAAAGAAATGGTTCGTTTTCCAATACTTCTGGATATGTAATAAATGTTGGGCGATATAGCGCAACGGTTACGGTAAGCACTCCAACACCTGCTGGAATTATAACTATTTATTCAGTATCAACGGTTTTATCAAGAACGAAAAGGATATCAGTTAAGGTTTCAGAAAATCCAATAAACAATCAAATCATGGTAGTGTCGTGGCAAGAAATTTAATTTAAAAATGAACAAAGCAACAGAAGCAAAAATATTTTTTGAAAACTTTTTATCAAAATTGCGCGTCCATGATCGCGCTGGTGGGATTGAGATAACTGATCAGGTAATAAGAATTTCTTATTTTGATGGAAAATATTGGCAATTCAAAGCTCTTAAAATAGCTCCAGGAATAATAGTCGGCGGAGTTATAAAAGACAAAGAAGCTTTTCATTCTATTATTCTTGAAGTAAAAAAAGAATTTTTTAATGGAAAAAGAAGTAAAAAAGGAATAAATGTAGTTCTTTGTATTTCTTCGGCTAATATTTATTCTCAAGTTTTCTCTCTTCCTGTTGTTCAAAGCGATACTTTAGAAAAAGCAGTTGGTTTGAACATTCAAATGATTTCTCCTCTGGATTTTTCTAAAACATACGCAGATTGGCAGATGCTATCACATAATGAAACCACTGGACAGTCAGAATTTTTAAGCGTTTTCATAGATAAAGACATAATTGATGAATATGTTTTAGAATTATCAAAAGTTGGATTAACCGTTATGGCAGTTGATTCAAAAGCTCTTATTTTAGCTCGTTTAATGAGAGAAAAAAAAGATGAAATAGATATAAATAAATCTTATACAATAGTTGATGTTGATAATACTGGAATTGATTTTATCATTGTAAAAAATGGTCAATTATCTTTTGAATATATGAATCAATGGGCTGAAATCGCCGACAATAAGGGGCAAATTTCATCTGATGCGTTTTTGAACGCTCTTAGAAGGGGAATTATCCAAGTTATTAATTTTTATTCGCAACATTGGCATGGACAGATTGACGGAATATTCATTATTTCAAATGTTTTATATGAAGAAGCGAAAAAAACTTTATCTGAAAGCGCGTCAGTTAAAGTATTAGAATGTCCAACATCTTTTAACGGTCAAGATATAGCAACTGAATGGTTTGTTGTTTTTGGTTGCGGAATGAGAAGTTTTGAATTTGAAAAAACAAAAGAAGAAATAAGTCTTTTAAATATTTCCGCAGAAGAAAATTTTTTAAGAACGCAAATAGTTAATTTTGTTGATTTTTGGAGAGTGGTAGTGCCCATAATTCTCGTTTTTTCAATAGCTGTTCTTGTCTCTGTTGATATTTTTATTTCAAATATGTCACAGAAAGAAGCAGCTGATTTGAGTGTGTCTAATGCGGGAAATTCAAAGCAAGTTCAAGACGCCCTAGCTTTGGTTGATAATTTTAATAAATCAGTTTCTTTAATAAATAATATAGAAACCAATTCAAAACAACAAATTCCTATACTTTCAGATTTAGAAAGTGTTGCAATCAATAACAATATCTCAATCACTAACATTTCTTTTGATAGTTCTGTCAGTTCTACTTTGTCATTTGAAGGATCTGCTATTTCGCAAGACAATATATTTTCTTTCCAAAAGAGCTTACAAGGAGATTCTCATTTTTCAAATGTTAATGTTCCTCTTTCCGCTATACAGAAACAGGTTGGGGGAAACTTGTACACATTTACGCTTACACTTACTGTAAATTAATTTTTTGAGGATTATTAATTATTGTTTCAATTTCGTTTTCTATTTTTTCTATTACCAATTCTAATTTTTTAGAATCAGTTGATTTTATTTTATTGAGAGCAAAATCACCGGCTTTTTTTCTCAATTTTTCATTTTCAGGTCTAGTTCCTATTCTAAATCTTAAAAATCTTTTTGAAAGTAAGGCATTAATTATTGATTGAACCCCTTTATGTCCTGCTGAACTTTTGTCAAAAGATATTTTCATATTTCCTATTAAAATATCGCTATCATCGTGAATTACTATTATATTTTCTTTTGGAATATTAAAAGTTTTTACAATAGCGGAAACAGCCTTTCCTGATTCGTTCATAAATGTTTTTGATTTTGCAAAAATAATATTTTCATATTTTGTATAAGAAAATGTTTTTTCTTCTTTCCATTTTTCAACTGCAAATTCATTTTTTTCTTTTTTGTTTTGAATAATTTTGTCAACTGTCATAATTCCCACATTGTGATATGTGTTTTCAAATTCTTTTCCTGGATTTCCTATGCCAATTACGATTATTTTTTTGTTTATAATATTTTTATCCATTTTAATGGGTATTTGCTTTTTTCTTTTTTAGGTTTATAATCATATCAATTATTGCATTTTTATAGTTTTTTGCCAATTTCAAATTAATGAGAAAATTTTTTGCATCCTTCTTGGAAATATTTGAGATAATAGTCGTTGCGGTTGTAGCGGTTTTTATCGTTAGAAACTTTATTGTTCAGCCTTTTCTGGTGAGTGGAACTAGTATGGTGCCTACTTTCCAAAATGGCGATTATGTCCTTGTAGATGAGCTTACATTTCATATAAGGCCTCCAGAGAGAGGCGAGGTTATTGTTTTCCACGATCCTGAACCTGGCGATTACAATACTTATTTTATAAAAAGAATAATCGGATTGCCTGGCGATACTGTTCAAATTCAAAATGGCGGGGTTACTATATTTAACACTCAATATCCGCAAGGATTAAAACTTAATGAAACTTATTTGCCGTCTAATGTCATAACATTAAATAATGGAGGTCCAGATAAAATCACATTGGCTTCAAGCACTTACTTTATGCTTGGCGATAACAGAGAAAATAGTTTTGATTCAAGGAGTTGGGGACCGTTAAATGAAAATAATATAGTTGGATTAGTAAGAATTCGTTTGTGGCCATTTGATAAAATTAAAATATTTTCCGATTTTAAATACTAAAAATATTTTTAATTTATTGTTTTATAGTGTTAGATCATTTTAAATTATAAGCAAAATTTATTAATTTAATTTTAAACAAATATGTCTAAAGAGAAAAAAATAAAAGGAAAAGTTTTTCAAACTCCTAAAGGGATGCACGATGTAGTTCCTTCAGAATCTCTATATTGGGAAAAGATTGAATCAGTTGTTAAAAACATTTCAAAAGAACACAATTTTTCTCACATAGAAACTCCTATTCTTGAGTTTGCAGATCTTTATAATAAGACGACTGGAGATAGTAGCGATATAGTTCACAAGGAAATGTATATTCTTAAAACAAAAGGGGACGATGTTTTGGCGTTGCGTCCAGAATATACTCCTGGAATTTGTCGCGCTTATCTTGAGCATAAATTAAATAAACAAGGACAGCCACAAAAACTTTTTGCGCTTGGGCCAGTATTTCGTCATGATAGACCGCAACTTGGGCGATATCGTCAATTTACGCAGGCAGAATTTGATATTTTAGGAGGTATCGCTGATCCAATTTACGACGCAGAGCTTATTTCAATGGCAATAAGAATACTTTCTGAATTGAAGATTAAAAATGTTATCGTAAAGATTAATTCTGTTGGTTGCAAAACTTGCCGTCCTGTTTTTAAAAAACAACTTCAAAATTATTATAAAAATAATGAAAGAAAATTGTGTAGCGATTGCAGAAGGAGACTTTACGAAAATCCTTTAAGACTTCTTGATTGCAAAAATGAATCTTGCGTGAAGTTAAAAGAAAACGCTCCTGTTTTTTTTGATAAACTTTGTTCAAGTTGCACAGATCATTTTAAATCAGTTCTTGAATATCTTGACGAAGCGAACATTCCTTATTCTCTTGATAATAATTTGGTGAGGGGATTAGATTATTATAATAGAACTGTTTTTGAAATTTTTGCTGACGGAGAAGAAGAAAAAATTGGAGCTTTGGGCGGTGGTGGAAGATTTGATTATCTTATGGAGATAATAGGCGGTTCTTCAACTTCTGCTGTTGGTTTTAGTCTTGGAGTTGAGCGTATTATAGCTGTCCTAAAGGCAAGAGGCATAGATTTTCAAAAGAAAGCGCCAAAAAGAATATTTTTTGCGCACGCCGGAGAACTTGCGAAGAAAAAAGCTTTTTCAATAATTAATTATCTTAGAAATGAAGGAATTGTTGTTTTAGAATCTTTAACTAAAGAGTCCTTATCTTCGCAATTAAAGCTTGCTGATAAAGAAAAAATTGAAATAGCTATAATTCTTGGACAAAAAGAAATTTTTGAAAATAATGTTATTGTTCGCGATTTGGTCGCTGGAACTCAAGAAACCATTCCTCTTGAAAAACTTTTAAATGACATTAAAAGAAGAATGTAATTAAAAATAAATGTTGTGTAACATATTTAAATTAAAATAATATAAAAAAATGTTTGACGAAAATTGTCTTTTTTGTAAAATAGCTTCAAAGAAAATTTCATCACTTGTGATTTACGAAGACGAGAATGCTATTGCATTTTTAGATATAAATCCACGCGTTGCTGGGCATACCGTTGTTATCCCAAAATATCATTCAGCCACGCTTGTTGATTTGCCAGATGATTTAGTTTCAAAGCTTTTTATAGCTGTGAAAAAAGTTGATCAAATACTTTTGGAAAAACTTAATCCAGACGGTATGACAATAGGAATTAATCAGGGGCGCGCGAGCGGTCAAGAAGTGGATCATATTCATATTCATTTGATGCCTCGTTTTAAAAACGATGGTGGCGGTTCTATCCAATCTGTGATTAACAACAAGCCGAAAGACGACATTAACGATATTTTTTCTAAGTTAAAATCTTAAATTCTATTAACGAATTAAAAGATTAGAAGTCTCTCTTCAAAAAATTAAAGGATTAACGAACTAGAAGTCTCTTTTTTTCTGTGAAGTGAGATTTTGAGAAACTTATCTTGTGGGCTAATATATACTTTGCCAATTATTCAGGTTGAACTTCAATATAAGATATCGAGGTTTAATCTCAATTAATCTTATTGGAAGGCTTTTATTATTGGATCCATATTTCCTTCCATTATTTTTTCAACATTGTGCCACTTTTTTCCTATTCTATGATCTGTTATGCGATCATCGGGAAAGTTATATGTTCTTATTTTTTCAGATCTGTCAGCGGTGCCAATTTGTTCTCTGCGAATTTCATCTACATTTCCGGTTGTTTTTTGCTGTTCAATCTCGTAAAGTTTTGCGCGTAAAACTTCAAGCGCTTTTTCTCTATTTGCAAATTGCGATCTTTCTTCTCTTGAACTAACAACTATTCCTGTTGGTTTGTGGAGTATTCTAACTGCTGTTTCAACTTTATTTACATTTTGTCCTCCAGGTCCGCCTGCGCGCGAAAATGTTACTTCAAGGTCGCTGTCTTTTATATTTACTTCTTTCGCTTCTACGATTGGAAGAACCGCAACTGACGCGGTTGAAGTATGAACTCTACCTGTTTTTTCTGTTACGGGAACTCTTTGAACGCGATGAACTCCTGACTCATTTTTCATAGCTTCGTATACTCCTTCTCCTTTCATTTCTGCGACAAAACTTTTATAACCATTAAGAGTTGTTTCGTTTGAATCAATTACTGAAAATGTCCATCCTCTTATGGCGGAATATTTTTGATACATTCGCGCCAAATCGCCAGCAAAAATAGCCGCTTCGTCTCCGCCGGCTCCAGCTCTTATTTCAAGTAGTATTTTGTTTACTGTCATTATTATAAATAATAGTATCAAAAATCGCCGATTGCAAATTTTTTTATAAAAAATAAATTATTTTTTTGCTATTTTAAAAATATAAATTTTTATCGCATATAATTTTGTGTGTTATTATTTAATGAATGCAAAATAAAAAACATTTTATAATTGGAATAGATGAAGTTGGAAGGGGATCATTAGCAGGTCCAGTTTTTGTTGGTGTCGCGGCAGTTTCAAAAGATGGATTGCTTGCAATAAAAAACGCCGAGAGAAAATTTGGCAAAATTAAAGATTCTAAAAAATTATCTCCAAAAAAGAGAAATGAATGGTTTTTCTTTTTTAAAAAGAATAAAGATATATTTTTTAATATTAAAATGATGAACCCTTCCTTAATTGATAAATTAAATATTTCAAAATCAGCTAATATTTTGGCTTTGAGAGCTTTTAAAAAGATTGTTTTAAATAAAAAGATTGGCAAAATGGATTATGATGTTTTTCTTGATGGAGGTTTGTATTTGGGCAATAAGAAAAATATTTTTGAAATGAATGGAATAAATAAAAAAGCAAAAACAATAATAAAAGGGGATGAAAAAATTATCGCTATAAGAATAGCTTCAATAGTCGCGAAGGTTTTAAGAGATTCTTATATGATAAAAATATCTAAAAAATATAAAAAATATAATTTTGACGTTAATAAAGGTTATGGAACTCGTTTTCATATTAACGCTATAAAAAAGTATGGAGCAAGCGATATTCATAGAAAAACTTTTATTAAAAACTTTGTAAAATAATTAAAAAACATCGCAAAGCGATGTTTTTTAATTATAATCCGTGTCCAATTACTTGTTATTCGGTTGGGTTCCCGATGCTGTTTTCATAACCTGTTTTTCGTTTGGGAAGATAAATTTCAATAATTGTCCAATATCTTTTCTTGCGGATTGCAAATCTTTTTGTCCGGCAACTATATCAGCTCTAGCGCTTTGCAACGCAGATGTGTCTGCTTTCATTTGCGCGGCAATTGTAGTGCTTGTGGCTGTTATATTTTGCGATTCATTTATGGCATTTTGAGCCATTTTTTGAGCATCGGCTACCTTTGCCGATATGTCGTTAAAAATATTTGTCGTTGAACTTACATTTGCTCCGTTGTTTTGCATTTCAGAAATTCTAATTTGCAATTTATTTGCGATTTCTGTTGTCATTGTTGCGACTGACAGAATTCTATTTGCCGCAGCCAAGATATTAGCTTGTGGAACAAGAAGTCTCATATTTTGTGTCGTTTCTTCCATAATTTTTCTTTGATCTGCGATTGAAGAAGATGAGATTTCGTTATTTCCTAATTGATTTTTTATATTTTCAAGATTATTTATTTGCGATTGTATCTTCTGAGAAATCATATTTTTCTGAGTTTCTGGAATTGCTTGTGAATTATTTATTCTATTTAATAGATTTTGCAAAGATTCTGTATTTTTGGAAATTTCTTTATCGGTAGTTGAAGCAAGATTTTGCAATCTTATTCTTTCTTGATTTGCGTTTGCGACTGAACCGCTAGCAATTCTATTTTCCTGTCTTGTCTCAATTAATAGCTGTCTTTGATTCTGCGTTTCTGTTTGTTTTGCAAACGTTAAAGAAATCAAAGAGAATGAAAATAATATTGAAGCCAAAGCTGCTATTTTTACAAATTTATTTTTTTTATTCATTTTTTATTTTATTGATTTAAACTCTGATTTACGCTTGCGGTGTCCGACGAAACGCCGTTTAGCTGTTGATCAAGGGAATTGACATCTTGAGTTATCGCTTGATCGGAAGTTCCTTGTGTTAACGCTGGGACTGTGCTTGATGTTGTGTTTTGAGCGTTTGTTCCTGTCTCAGATGGCGCTATTGCCTTGTTATTTGAAGAGTTTTGATACCATAGCCACACAACGCAGATTAATACGATAATTACTACTATTATTGCAATATTTTTTGATTTTTTTGTCATAATGTTATATTATTATTAGCGACCTTTTAGATTAATTTTTATCTATATTGTATTCTATCATAAATAAAAATTTTTGTTAATTATAAAGGTTTCTTAATTTATACTAACGAAAAGTTAATCTTTCAAAAAAATTTGTGGAATTGTAAAATGCGAATTGAGTGATGGGATTTCAGTTGTGTTAGAGTTTTTTATAAATTAATTTTATCAAAAATGAAAATTCATTTTATTGCTATTGTTGCATTGTTTCAACTTGTTTTAATTTTTTTAAGTTTCATAGTTTATAAAGTTTTTATTATTTCTTTTGGATTTCAAAGTTCTGTAATTCTTGCCCTTTTAGTTGGGTTGTCTTTTGTCTTTGTTCTCGCTCCAATTCTTGCTATGCGATATGAAAGTCGTATTGTGCGATGGTTTCATTTTTTTAGCATGTATTGGATAGTTCTTGTTGGAATTCTTTTTGCTGGAAGTTTTGTTTTTATATTGCTTCATGATATAGCCACAGCTTTTAAATTTGAATTTTTGCTAACTAACGCTGTTTGGTTGTCTTTTTGGGGTTCTATTTTTATTTATTTTTACGGGATTTCTAACGCGAGAACGTTAAGAGTAAAAAATATAGATATAGAAATGAAAAATATTCCCGAATGGTGGCGCGGGAAAAAGATAGTTTTTTTGAGCGATACTCATCTTGGAAATGAATATAGATCTGGATTTTCAAAGAAGATAGTTAAAAAAATTCGCTTTATTGCGCCAGAAGCTGTTTTCATCGGCGGAGATTTTTTTGATGGCGTAAAATGCGACGCTGAAAAATTAATCCATCCATTTAAAAATTTAAAAGTTCCTCATGGTATTTATTTTATTAGTGGAAATCATGATTATTCGAGATATAGTGAATTATTTTTTAAAGCAATAAGAAATTCTGGCATAACTATTTTAAAAAATAAGGTTGAAAAAATTGAAGGAATAAATTTTTATGGCGTAGATTATGAAGATACAAAAAAGAAGGAGACTTTCAAAAAAGTTCTTTCCGATTTCAAAATAAATCGCGACGAAATAAATGTTTTAATAAAACACGTTCCTGATAATGTGAATATTTCCGAAGAAGCTGGCATAAAGTTGCAACTTTCAGGGCATACTCATCATGGACAAGTCTTTCCGCTTTTATACTTAACAAGATTTCTTTTTGATGGATATGATTATGGATTAAAAAAATATAAAAATATGAAAATATATATATCTTCTGGCGCTGGCGCCGCATCTGCGCCTTTTCGCTTTGGGACAAATTCAGAAATAGTTGTGATTAAATTTGTTTAATTTTCTAAGATATGAGATAGATAAATATTGAAAATATTTAAATAAAAACAATATTTTAAAAATTTAAAATTTATTCAATCAAATTAATTTCTGGACAATGATTTTTAAAGTAGTAAAATCAAAATAAAAATTATGCCACGTAAAAATTCTAACCGCGGTCTAAAATATATATTTGTCGTTGGTGGAGTTATGTCTGGTGTTGGAAAGGGCGTTACTGCTTCGTCTATGGGGAAAATCTTGCAATCGCGAGGATTGTGCGTGACATCTATTAAAATAGATCCTTATGTGAATGTTGACGCAGGAACGATGAATCCAATAGAACACGGCGAAGTTTTCGTGCTTGATGACGGAACTGAATGCGATCAGGATATGGGGAACTATGAAAGATTTTTAGGGAAGGATTTTACAGGAGCGAATTATATAACAACTGGAAGTATATATCTTGAAGTGATTAATAAGGAAAGGAATCTTGAATTTGGCGGAAAATGCGTTTCAGTCGTTCCTTATATTCCAATGGAAGTTATTGAAAGGATTGATCATTCTGCAAAAATTGCAAACGCAGATGTTGTTTTAATTGAAGTTGGAGGAACTGTTGGCGAATATGAAAATATTCTTTTTTTGGAAGCTATAAGAATATTAAAATTAAAAAAGCCAAACGATGTTTTAGTGGCTTTGGTGAGTTTTATACCTTCGCTTGAAGCTGGTGGAAATGAATTGAAAACTAAACCAACACAACATGCCGTGAGAAATTTAAATTCTGTGGGAATCCAACCCGATATTATTTTTGGACGCGCTCCATTTCCACTTGATGAAAAACGAAAGGAAAAATTATCTCTTATGTGTGGTATTGAAAAAGAAGATGTCATTTCAGCCCCTAACGCGGAAAGTATTTATGATATCCCTTTGAATTTTGAAAAAGAAAATTTGAGTGGAAGGTTATTGAAAAAACTTAAACTTTCTCCTCGCGGAGAAGATTTAAAAGAATGGAAAAACTTTTGCAATAAAGTTCATTCTTCAAAAAAACAAATTAAAATCGGCGTGATTGGAAAGTATTTTGACACTGGAGATTTTATGCTTGCAGATTCTTATATTTCCGTTCTTGAAGCGATAAAGCATAGTTCTTACACATTAGGCGTAAAACCTGTTATTGAATGGATAAATAGCGGCGATTTTGAAAAAAATAAATCTCTATTAAACACGCTTTCCGCTTATGATGGAATAATAGTTCCTGGAGGTTTTGGAAATCGCGGGATTGAAGGAAAAATATCAGCAATAAAATATTGCAGAGAAAAGAAAATACCTTATTTCGGGCTTTGTTATGGAATGCAGCTTGCTTTAATTGAATACGCGCGGAATGTTCTTGGTTTTAAGAATGCCAACACAACAGAAATAGATCCGAAAACAAAGTATCCAGTTATAGATATTCTTGCAGAGCAAAAGAAATTAATGGCTGATAAAAAATATGGCGGAACAATGAGACTCGGTTCTTACCCTGCAAAAATTATTCCAAAAAGCATAGCTTATAAAGCTTACGGAGCTTATGAAATTAAAGAGAGACATCGCCATCGTTATGAAGTTAACGAAACATATATAGAAAATTTTGAAAAAGGCGGTGTCATTTTTTCGGGGATTTCTCCTGATAGAAGATTGATGGAAATTATGGAACTTTCGCAAAAAGTTCATCCATTTTTTGTTGGAACGCAATTTCATCCTGAATTAAAAAGCAGGCCATTAAATCCGCATCCGCTTTTTCTTGAATTTATAAAAGCTTCCATCAAAAGATCTAACACAAAAAACAAGAAATAATTTTTTATGATAATTTTTCTTTACGGCGACAACGATTATCTGAGACAAAACAAAAAACAGGAAATAATTTTAAAATCTCAGATTAAAAATAATGGCTTTAAACCGCGCGTTTTTGATATGGAAAATGAAAACGCTATTTATGATTTTAAAGATTTTATAACAAATCAGCCTATTTTTGATATATCAAAATCAGCTGTTATTGAAAATTTATATTTAGCAGATGCGACGCTTTTGTCAAAACTATTAAAATCAATAGTGGATGATGAAAACATCAGAGTTTTAATTTCTGAGGAAAAAGCTCCAACAAAAAATTTAAACTTTCTTATAAAAGAACCAACGCATTTTTTTGAATTTAAAAAGCTTTCTTCTCGCAATTTTATTAATTTTATAAAAGAGGAAGCCAATTCTATGAATATTTCAATTGATGATGAGGCTGTTAGATTCTTGTCAGATGTGTATAATGGCGATTCGTGGGGCATTCACACGGAATTACAAAAACTATCTTCATTTAAAAATCATATTTCAAAAGAGGATTTAAATAAATTAAATCTTTCTGTCGCGCCAGATTATTGGTTTGCGATAAACGGATTAAAAAGTCAGGTTTTTAAAAATAGGATAATTGCGATGGAAAAGATATTTTCAATAAATGAAGCTCCCGCGAAAACATTTAATATTTTAGCTTCGCAAGTAAAAAACAAAAGCGAAGTTATGGCAAAATACGATCTTATGGCAAAATCTGGATTATTGGAATACGATGAAATTTTAATTGATTTTGCATTGTCTTATGTATAGATGGTAACACTTTGTCATCCTATATTTACCGCACTGCCTACTGCAGGATTGGACCACATTTATTATAAGGAACAACAGAAATAGGAATGTCTCTTTCTGTCATTCCCGCGGAGGCGGGAATCCAAGCTTTAAAGATTTTCATTTTTGTTATTATCTACTATATCTACTGTAGGTAGGCGAGGCGGGAATAATAGAAGATAAAGATAATTTTTTATAATAATAACAAATTAAAAATCCCGTATGAGCGGGATTTTAAAATACAAAATATAAAAATTATTTTTTCTCTACTAATTTTACCATTCTAGATTTTGTGCGAGAAGCTTTATTTTTTGCTATTGCTTTAGTTTTCGCGGCTTTATCAAGCGCTTTATAGATATTTGGAATCATTTTCTTTGCTTCTTCAATTTTTTTGGAAGCAATAGCTTTTTTATAAGCGGAAATGACTTTCTTATAGCTTTCTTTTTTTGCTATATTCCTTTCGCGACGTGTTTTTGATTGACGCATCGCTTTTTTTGCTGAAGATGTTATTGGCATATTTAAAAATTAAATGTTAATTTATATTGACAATTATAAGCTCAGATGTCCCAAAAAGCAAGTTTTTGTATTCTTTCATAACACATGAGACTGTTTAATCTATAGAAAAGTTTCATATGTTTCTGAACTTATGCATAAAGGGAAAGAGAAAGAATAGGACAAATACATATTTATGAAGTCTCACTTCGCAGGGAGAGACTTCGTGAACGGAGAGGATTCGGGGAAAATACTTTGGACAAATACATATTGTGAAGTCTCACTTCGAAGACGAAGAGAGACTTCGAGAACTGGAAGAGAAAGAAAAAGAAAAGAAGAATAAAAAGAATAAGAATAGGACGAATACATATTTGGGAAGTCTCACTTCGAAGACGAAGAGAGACTTCGGGGACAGAGAGAATTCGGGAACGAAGAGAAAATCCGTGGTAAAGACAAATACATATTGTGAAGTCTCGCCTCACTTTAAATATCAAAGTTTAACTTCTGTTATGCGTATATGAACTTATGTAGTTTTTGTATTATAATATAAATATGATTTACAATATATTTGGAAAGTTGAGTTCTGTTTCTGATCGTTTTGCCGTTGTGCAGGCGAGTGGTGTAGGTTATAAAATATATCTTTCTTCTCGCGTAATTTCTAATCTCCCAAAAATTGGTTCTGATGTTTTTTTCTATACATATTTAAATGTTCGTGAAGATGGAATGGATTTATTTGGTTTTTTAAAAGAAGAAGAACTTTCTTTTTTTGAACTTCTTATATCTGTTTCTGGAGTTGGTCCTAGATCTGCGCTTTCTATTCTTGATGTTGCAAGTTTAGAAGAACTTTCTGCGGCAATCAAAGAAGGGCGTCCAGATCTTTTGTCTCACGCTTCAGGTATTGGCAAGAAAACAGCTGAAAGAATAATTATTGAGTTAAAAACAAAAGTTCAATCAATGAAAGCGTCTATCGTTGTTGAGAAAATGGAAGTTGACGAAGATTTGATTGAAGCTCTCGCAAATTTAGGTTATCGCAGAGACGATGCAAGAGTTGCCCTTTCTAAAATTGGATTAGATGTGCAAGGGATTAACGACAGGCTTCGCGCAGCTTTGAAAATTTTAAGCGGAAAATAAATTTATTTTAATATAAACAAGATGGAAAATAATTTAGAAAAATCTTCAAAGAAAAAATTTGGAAATGTTTTTTATATTGGTCTTTTGAGTTTTTTTGGCGGATTAAGTCAAGATATGTTTGTTCCTATTTTGCCTTTATATCTTGTAAATGTTTTGGGTTTTAGTAAGGAATTTATTGGGCTTACGGAAGGAATTTTAACATCTGCTTCAAGTGTTTTTCGTTTTGTCGCGGGTTGGCTTTCTGATAAATTAGGCAAACAAAAACCGATAGTTTTTGTTGGATATTTTTTGTCTATGATAAGCAGACCTCTTTTGGCTTTTATAACTTCTGGTATAGGCATTTTAGGATTGAGATTTACAGATGGAGTTGGAAAGGGTGTAAAAGATTCTCCAAAAGATGTTTTAATCGCTGGATCTACCGAGCAAGCAAATAGAGGAAAAGGTTTTGGAATAGCTCGTATGCTTGATACATTTGGTTCTGTTGCAGGTCCGCTTTTGCTTTTTTTGTTGTTGTATATTTTCCGCGATAGCGTTTTGAAATATCATTATATTTTGCTTTTTTGCGCAGTTCCTTTGCTTTTTACATTAAGTATTTTAGTTTTTAAAGTGAAAGAAGTTTCATCAAGGAAAGAAGAAAGCAATGTTGTTTTAGAGAAAGAAAAACTGCCGATAAAATTTTATGTTTTTCTTACGATTATTTCATTTTTCACGATTGGAAATTCTTCTGACGCTTTTTTAATTCTTCGCGCGCAAAATGTGGGAGTCACATTGCTCGCGATTCCATTGGTTTACGCTCTTTTTAATTTTGTTTACGCTTCCGCGTCTGTTCCATTGGGAAGTTTGTCTGACAAAATAGGTCGCGAGAAAGTTATTTTGCTTGGATGGTTCGCTTATGCGGTTTCTTATTTGGGTTTTGCTTCTGTTAGTTCTTCGCTTGGTGTTTGGATTGTTTTTGGTTTTTATGGATTGTATTATGCGACAACTGAGGGCGTCGCGAAAGCGTTTGTTGCAGATATGGTTCCTTTATCCAGAAGGGGAACTGCTTATGGAATTTATAATATGACTGTTGGACTTGTTTCTTTGCCGGCAAGTATAATAGCAGGATTTCTTTGGGACAAAATAGATCCAGCAGCTCCATTTTATTTTGGCGCGATAATAGCTGGAATTTCAGCAATATTATTATTCTTTTTTGTTATGTTAAAAAAGAAAAGTGTTTAACTTTTAATAATCTGATTATTTGATTGTCTTTTTCTTTGGCGGATTTTCTTTCCAATGTTTTAACGCTTCTTGCAAATCTTCAATTGATTCAGGTTTTTTATTCATAACAAATTCGCATTCTGGATATCTTGTGCAAGCGTAGAATATTTTTCCTCGTCCGCGAGATTTTTTTTCAACTATATCTCCTGGATTATCTTTTCTACTTGCAGATTCAAGACAGTTTGGACATTTGAATCCTGTTTTGTTCCAAATTTTTGCTATTCCTTTGCATTTTGGATAATCAACGCATCCGAGGAAAAATCCAAAACGACCTCTGCGAACTTTCATTGGTTTTCCGCAAATAGGACATTTTTCATCTTTAGTTTTTTCTTCAAGCTCTTTAATTTTTGCCGCTTCTTCAGGCATTGGCAATGTTACTTTTACTCCCGGTTCCGGACATGCAAGAAACTTGCCCATTCTTCCAAATTTAATAATCATCGGTTTTCCGCAATGAGGGCACGGAGTGTCTGATATTTCTATTTGTTTTTCAACGGAAGCTTCTTTCTCGTCTAAGTCTTTTTTGAATGGCCAATAAAATTCAGAACAAACATCAGTCCATTTTATTTTTCCTTCCGCTATTTCATCAAGTTCTTCTTCTGTGTGAGATGTAAAATTCACATCAACTATTTCAGGAAAATTTTTTACTAATAAATCATTTACTAAAATTCCTATTTCTGTCGGGTGATATTTTTTATCAATTTTTTCAACATATTCTCTTTCTTGGATTGTTGATAATGTCGGCGCGTATGTTGAAGGTCTTCCGATTCCTTCAGCTTCAAGCGCTTTTATTAAAGTTGCGTCAGTGTATCTCGCTGGTGGTTCCGTAAAGTGTTGCAACGGAATTATTTCTTTTAATTCTAAAGATTCATTTTCTTGAAGTTTTGGCAATAACCCTTCTATTTCTTCATCTTGCGCATCATCATTTCCTTCTGTGTATACTCTTATGAAACCATCAAATTTTACAATTTGTCCGTTTGCTCTAAAAATTTCTTTATTTGCGGTATTTGATTCAATATCAACAGATGTTTGTTCAAATAAAGCTTCTTTCATTTGTGACGCTATTGTTCTTTTTGCAATTAATTCATAAAGTCTTTCGCTGTTTTTTTCCTTTAATCCAAGTTCGTATCCCGACATAATTGCCACATTGGTTGGTCTTATTGCTTCATGAGCTTCTTGCGCGCCCTTGCTTTTAGTTGTGTAACGGCGAGGTTCTGGCAAACAATATTCTTTTCCAAAAGTTTTTTCTATAACTTTTGAAGCAGTTTCAAGCGCTTGCGATGAAAGGTTTACGCTATCTGTTCTCATATATGTTATAAAACCATTTTCATAAAGTCGTTGCGCAAGAGACATCGTTTGTTTTGCCGAGAATCCAAATTTGCGCGCAGCTTCTTGTTGAAGCGTTGAAGTTGTGAACGGGGGAGCAGGATATCTTCTGACATCTTTTACTGATATATTTGAAACTTTATAATCCGCTTTTTTAAGATTTTCTATTATTTGTTCAGCTTCTGATTTTCCTTTTATTCCCATTTTTGGAATTGATTTTCCTTTTATTGAAACTAAAACCGCCTTAAACTGATTTTTTTCTTTTTGAGGTATTTTAGAAAATTGAGCTTCAATTGACCAATATTCTTCTTTTTGGAAAGCTTCAATTTGCCTTTCTCGTTCCACTATAAATCTAACAGCGACGCTTTGAACTCTTCCAGCCGATAATCCGTAGCGTATTTTTCTCCATAAAAATGGAGACAGTTCATATCCAACAAGACGATCAATTATTCGACGAGCCTGTTGCGCGTTTACAAGATTAATATCTAATTCGCGAGGATTTTTTAATGCTTCTAAAATAGCTTCTTTTGTAATTTCATGAAACGCTATTCTTTCTTTTTCTTTTGCTGTTTTATCTTTTCCAGTTTTTTTATTCAATTCAAGCGTTTCAATTAAATGCCACGCTATTGCTTCTCCTTCTCTGTCTTCATCGGTTGCGAGAATAACCTTTTGAGCTTTTGCCGCAAGCTTTTTTAAATTAGCAACAATAGGTTTTGCTTTTGGAGGAATTTCATATTTTGGTTCAAAATTATTTTTAACGTCAATACTCAATCTGCTTTTTGGCAAATCGCGAACATGACCGTAAGAAGATTCTACAACAAATTCTTTTCCAAGAAATTTGCTTATTGTTTTTGCCTTTGTTGGGGACTCAACGATTATTAAGTTCATAATGTTTAATATAGAATAAAGAATTAAAAAATAAAATAGCTCAAGATCAAAATAACTTTATAATATTGCATTTAATCAGTCTTTATATTGTATCCATACTCGTTTTCTTCTATTATATCTTTTATTAAAAGAAAACTTATTGTTTGATTGACTATTTGGGCTTCAAGTTTAGTTATCATTATTATTTTGTCAATACTAGCGTCTCCGGTATTATTTTTTATAACGTCAAGAATTATTTTTTCTTCGTTTGAAAATGATTCTGCTTTTATAGCTTGCGCCGTTTCATTTTTTATTCCATAAGCGTCTAAAATATCTTGCGGACTTGTGACTAATTGGGCTCCGTTTTTTATTAAATTATTAGAGCCGATATAATTTTGATTATTTATAGATCCGGGAACTACAAAAATATCCCTATTTTGTTCAGTGGCAAATCTTGCGGTTATTAGCGCGCCAGAAGATTTTGGAGCTTCTATAATTAATATTCCTTTTGACAAACCGCTTATTATTCTATTCCTTTCAATAAAGCGATTTGGAAACGGTTTTGCGCCAACGGGATATTCGCTTATTATTGCTCCGCTGTTGTCAAGAATTTTTTTAGCAACTTTGTAATTTGATCTCGGCGATATATTATCAACTCCGCTTGCTATTACGGCTATGGTTTTTTGATTTAATTCAACACAACTTTCATGGGCTGAAATATCAATTCCAAAAGCTAATCCGCTTATTATCAAAAATCCGTTTTCATTTAATTTTCTTGAAAATTTTTTTGAAATATTCTTCCCTTCGTTTGTGGCTTTTCTTGTTCCGACTATTGAAATAGGAATTTTTTCGTTTTCTTGAATTTCTCCCATTATATATATTCCAAACGGGGGATTGTATATCTCTTTTAAAAGTTTTGGATATTTAGGGGAATCCAAGAGGATTAATTGAACTCCTAATTCTAAGATTTTATTCCACTCTTTTTCTGGATTTTTTATAATATGATTATCTTGTATATATTCTTCGTATGCCGATTTCCAATCGCCATTATATTTTTCATTTATTTTTTTTAAATCTCCATAATTTACATTTTCCTGAACAATTATCGCATTATAATAAAATTCATTTTCCATAAATTAAATTTATAAATATAAAAAATAAAGTAAAGTTTTGTTTAACCGTTTTTTAATGTCTGGTTAGATAGTTTTTTGTCATATTGTATTCTTTACATATAAATATAAAATTATGCTATAATAATATATAAATGAAAGATAATTTTAATAAATATTTAATATTCAATTTTGGAGGAATATTTTTAGCGATAATCATAGCTTTTGTTGCTTATTCTTTTATTTCGCAAGATATTACCGCAAAAACAAACAAGTTTATTTCAGATAGAACTTTGATTTCAAAACAAAATAATGCGTTAGCCTCTTTTTCTAAAATTAAGCAGGAAATGACAAAAATTACTCCATATCAATCAGCTATGGATAAATTGCTTCCATCTCAAAATGAATTAATTAATTTTCCAGATTGGCTTCAAAACACAGCTGCAACGTTTAATGTAGTTGAAACATTTTCATTTGCTTCTGGAACTGTTCCAGCAAAAGATTTAACTCCCGGATCCGTTAATTTTTCTTTAGCGGTTGATGGAATGGCAAACGACGATATTTCTTTTTTGAAATATATTGAATCTTCAGCTCCTGGTTACTTGTTGTCTTTCACTTCCTATTCTTTGGTAAATAACCCAAACGATACAAAAATAACAGTTAATGGAAAAATATATTTTAAATAATTTAAAATGACAAATTTTTTTAAAAAAAATTCAGAAAAAGTTCTTACGTTTTTAGCTATCTTGTTTTTAGCAGTTTTGGTATGGTTTTTCGTTATAACTATTATTACTTCAACTGAAAACGTTTCTAATGTTTTCATTTCAAGCAGTAAAAATTCAGAAAAAGTTGATTTTGATTTAAACGGCGCAAGCAAGTTAAATTTGAGAGGATTGATTCAGTAATTTTTATTTTTAAATTATAAAAAGCATTTGGGGTTGCGAAAATTTTATCTTTTTGCTTAAATAAATATGTTGTTTTTTATTTGCGCGGTTAGCTCAGTGGTAGAGCGCTTCGTTGACATCGAAGAGGTCAGAAGTTCGATCCTTCTACCGCGCACAAAATAATTGATAGTTATTTACTCTAACTATTTATTTCTATCTTATCATCAATCTCTGTCTTACGAATAGCAGCGAGCCGAAAATAAATATATGGATAATAATTGATAATTTGTGGGCATGGATGGAATCGGACCATCGACCTCTGTCTTACGAATAGCAGCGAGCCGAAAATAAATATATGGATGATAATTGATAATTTGTGGGCATGGATGGAATCGGACCATCGACCTCTGTCTTACGAATAGCAGCGAGCCGAAAATAAATATATGGGTTTTTAATTGAGATATTTATTTGTTGGCATGAATAAAATCCAACAGCAGACCTCTGTCTTACGAATAGCAGCGAGCCGAAAATAAATATATGGATGAAAAATTGATAATTTGTGGGCATGGATGGAATCGGACCATCGACCTCTGTCTTATCAGGACAGCGTTCTACCACTGAACTACATGCCCATATATTTATTTTTGGCGAGCGAACTATTCGGATTAAGCGAAGCTTAATCGCAGGACAGCCTTTACAGTTTTTAAAACTGATATCGCTTCAAAACTGATACATGCCCATATATTTATTTTTGGCGAGCGAACTATTCGGATTAAGCGAAGCTTAATCGCAGGACAGCATTCTAAATTAAAATAAATACAATTTCATTTTATGCGAATTAATGGAATGGGTCAATCCTTCAATCGCAATAATTTTATATGAAATTGATTAATATAATACTTTATGTTCTAAAAAAAATCAAAAAATTTTTTTTAATCAATCTTATAAATCTTGTTCAAAAGAGTTATAATTTTAAAATGCCAGAAATAAAAATCATTTACGAAGACGAAAATTTTTTAGCGATAGATAAGCCGTCTGGGCTTATGGTTCATCCGGCGCGCGTTAGCGCTAATAAAAAAAATAGGGAAGCTGAACCCACTCTTATTGATTGGTTGTTGTCAAAATATCCGGAAATAAAAAATGTTGGCGACGATCCTGCGACGCGACCAGGAATCGTTCATCGTCTTGATAAGGAAACTTCAGGTGTTTTATTAATTCCAAAAAACCAAAAATATTTTGAATATTTAAAATCTCTCTTTCAAGAACATTTAATACAGAAAAAATATTACGCTGTAGTTTTTGGAATTCCGAAAAATCAGAGTGGGGTAATTGATGTTCCGATAGGAATAAAAAACGGAACATTAAAAAGAAGCATTCATTCCGGTAAAATGGCAAAAACCGCAGTGACTGAATATAAACAATTAAAAACAAAGAAACTTTTTGATAAATATGGCAAAGAATACTTTTTTTCTTATCTTGATGTATCGCCAAAAACTGGTCGCACACATCAAATTCGCGTTCATTTGGCAAGTATAGGACATCCGATAGTGGGAGATATATTATATGGCGCAAAAAAACAGCAAAAACTTGCAAGCGTTTTTTTTGATAATTTTCCTAACGAGAAGCCAAGATTAATGTTGCATTCTTATTCTTTAGAATTTGCTCCTTATCCTAATAAATCTTTAAAAATAGAAACAGACACGCCAGATATTTTTTTATAATTCATTTTTTAGTTATAGAAAGTTCCGCAAGAAAATTTTACAGTTTGAGTTATCCACAGGGTATTTGTATTTGCATTATTTTTATTTATGTTATAATTAATACAAAGCTAAAGGTCGTGATATCGTTAATTGATATTAATATTTAAAAAGTTTAATAAAAAAATAATTTAAGTGTTCTAAAATGAAAACAAATAAAAAAATAAATAAAGGTTTTACGCTTATTGAATTATTGGTTGTCATAGCAATTATTGCTATTTTGATGGTAACTGTCGTTATAACATTGAATCCTGGACAGCTTATGGCGCAATCTCGCGATTCAAATAGATTGTCTGATTTATCAACATTAAAGACTGCGTTAAATTTGTATCTTGCAGATGTTGCAACGACGACAACAATAGGGACTGCCGGAACGTGTTATATGGCAAGTTCTACTGTTGGTACTACTCCTAGTGGTTCTTGGTGTTCTACTTGGTTTACGGGTTCTGCTACTCCTAATATAATTGGTCTTAGAGCTATTAATGGCACGGGTTGGCTTCCTGTTAATTTCTCAGTTATCAGTTCTGGAGCGCCATTTTCTCAATTGCCTATTGACCCAGTTGATTCTTATGGTACTTCTGCTGCAACATCTTTGATGTATACTTATGCGGTTTCAGGAACTTCAATGTTCAAACTTGATGCGCATATGGAAAGTAACAAATTCAAAAATGGTGGGTCAAATGATGTTTGTAGCACTGATGGTGGAATTGATCCAAATAGTTATGAAACAGGACCTGGCGTAGGATTGTTCTAATATATTTTTTATATATATAAAAATTCAAAAACCGCTGAAAAGCGGTTTTTGAATTCAAATTCTTGAAAAATTATTGAGATTAAACATTGTAACAAATCCTTGCTTTGAATTCCGAAGTCTCTCTTCGCTTTGAGAAGAGAGACTTCTGGAGTGGGGAGAACTCTGGAAAAAAGAGATTTCGGACAAATACATACTTGGGAAGTCTCACTTCGAAGACGAAGAGAGACTTCGGAGACAGAAAGACAAAGAAAGAATAAAAATAGGACAAATACATACTTGTGAAATCTCACTTCGCAGACGAAGAGAGACTTCGAAAGCGAAGAGAGACTTCGCAGACGAAGAGAGAATTCGGAGGCGGAGAGAGTGTTTGGAATCCGTTATTTTTTTATCTTTAATTATAGATATAAATCCCAATAATCGTTTCTTGGCGTCATTTTGTGATTTGTTGATACTTGGCACATCTTGCATATTTTGGTATCATTAAATATATAAATATTTTTATGGCAATACCTCTTCCATTAGATCAAATAGAAAAAATATTAGTAGACAACGGAGTTATTACTCCTGAGCTGTTTTCTGAGTTAAAAATAGAAGCAGATAGAAAGGAACAAAATATTCTTGATGTTCTTGTGGCAAGCGGTGGCATTGAAAAAGGATATTTAGACGATGTTCTTGCAAAAACTCTTGGTGTCGCTCGCGTTGATTTTTCCGCTCATCCAATAAATAAAGATATTGTAAAACTTATTCCTGAAAATATTGCGCGCGAAAGACAGGTGTTTGTTTTTGATAAAGAACAAGATGGTTCTTACGATGTTGCTATGCTTGATCCATCAGACCTTGAAACGATAGAGTTTTTAGAGCAAAGGTTAAAGGGATTTATTCATCCATTTTTTGCGACTGAAGACGATTTAAAAAGCGGTTTTTCAATTTATGGTTATGAATTAGGGCAAGATTTTAAAAAAATTATAGAACAAAATATCGCCGCAGCGTCTTTGCTTGCCGCTCAATCAAAAGATGTGGCTGCTACTGCTACAGAACTGCCAGTAGTTGGCTTGACTGATAATATTATTTCTTACGCAATGGCTTCTCGCGCTTCGGATATTCATATTGAAGTATTAGAATCTTCAATGCTTATTCGTTATCGTATAGATGGTATTTTATACAGCGTGATGGAAGTTACAAAAAAGATTTATCCCGCCGTTGTCGCTCGTTTTAAGCTTCTCGCTGGTATGAAGATAGATGAACATATGAAACCTCAAGATGGTCGTTTTAGATATCAAGTCACAAACCAACAAATTGATGTTAGAGTTTCCGTGATCCCTACTTTTTACGGAGAAAAAGTTGAAATGCGTCTTCTTGAATCTTCGCAAAAGCCACTTTCACTAAGTGAAATTGGTATTATGCCAGAAGATGAAAAAGTTATTCTTGAAAACTTGAAAAAGACATACGGAATGATTTTGTCTTGCGGACCTACTGGATCTGGAAAGACGACGACGCTTTATACTTTTATGAATATTTTGAATAGACCTGAAGTAAACATTACGACGGTTGAAGATCCTATTGAATATAATATGCCATATGTAAATCAGACGCAGATTAATGATCAAGCTGGAATTAGTTTTGCTTCTGGACTTCGCGCGTTGTTGCGTCAAGATCCAAATATAATTATGGTTGGTGAAATTCGCGATTCTGAAACAGCGGACATTGCTGTGCAGGCGGCGCTTACTGGACACTTGCTTTTGTCATCATTGCACACAAATGACGCGCCGACGACAATTCCGAGATTATTTGATCTTGGTGTCGCGCCTTTTCTTGCAAGTTCTGTTTTAAATCTTATTGTAGCTCAACGTTTGGTTAGAAAAATATGTCAAAAATGCGTTCGTTCCTATGAACCAGGTCCCGAGATAGAAGGAGTTATTGAAAATCAATTTAATCAAGCAGGAATTCCTTTTGATAAAAAATTTGTTCCAAAGGTTTTATATAAAGGAGATGGATGTTCTGCTTGTGGCGGAACTGGTTATAGCGGTAGAATGGGTATTTTTGAATTGCTTCAAGTTAATGATGAAATTAAAAAAATAATTTCTCAAAAAGATTTTAGTCTTGAAGAATTGTCAAAAGAAGCAAGAAAAGCTGGAATGAAAACTATGTTTGAAGATGGTTTGCAAAAAGTAGAACTTGCGCAAACAACTCTTGAGGAAGTTTTGAGAGTTATTATGGAATAATTTTATTTATGAATAATATTTTCGGTTTGATTATTGCTTATAAATATATAATACTTTTTCCTCTGGCATTTTTTGAAGGACCGATAATATCTATTATTGCGGGTTTTTTAGTCAGCGCAGGATTTATGAATCTTTTGATTGTTTATTTTATAATTGTTTTTGCTGATATTTTTGGCGATGCGATGTTTTATTCAATAGGTTATAGCGGAAAAGATATTATAAATAAACATGGTCACTATCTTGGGATTACAAAAGAAAAGATGGAAAAAGCTAATAGTTTTTTTAACGAGAATCATAGAAAAGCTATAATTTTATCAAAACTTGTTCATGGAATAGGAGCTACTGGATTAATTGCTGCTGGATCTTTAAAAATTCCATATTGGAAATTTTTTAAAACTTGCATATTTATAAGTTTGATCCAAGTTGCGTTTTTTTTAACTATCGGAATTTTCTTTGGAGGAGCATATGTTCATATTTCAAAATATTTGAATTATTATGCCGCGATTATAAGTATTTTAGCTATTATTTTGGTAATATTTATTTTTTACAAACGCGCTAATATTGATAAATTTAATAAAGAAAAAATTAAAAAAATTAAAGATTACGAATAATATTTTATTGTAAAAGCAATCATTTTGTCGTATAATATAAACCATGAAAAGAAATAAAAGTGTTTTATTAACACGATCATCAACTCAGAAAAAAATAGTATCTAAAAAAAGAAAGAAGCTTAATATTGCGATAGTTTCTGACGCTGTTGATTATACAAGCGGATCGTCAATTTCAAGTATAAGATTTTCAAAATTATTGATTAAAAGGGGACATAACGTTGTTATAATCGCTGCAAAAACTCCGTATGAATCTCCAGAAATTAAAGATATAAAAACATATAGATTTAGATCTTTCGCAGTTCCAAAAGCTGAGGGAAAATTTTTTCTTGCCTTTCCAACGGTTCAAGAAGCTAAAGATATTTTAATAAAAGAAAAAATAGATATAGTTCACATTATTATTCCATTTGAAGCTGGATATTCTTTTTTGGAAGCCGCTCATTCATTAAATATAAAAGTTATAACTCATTCTCATACTCAAGCTGAAAACGTATTTTTGCACGTTCCAAAAATATTAGGAAGAGATATTTTAAGTGATATTTTCACGAGATATTTATTTTGGATGTATGAACATTCTGACGCATTGGTTTATCCCACAGAGTTTGCGCGCGAAAAATCTCCAAAGATGGCAAAATCTATGCGTTATGAAATTATAAGCAATGGCGTTGACACGTCTTTATTTAAACCTGTAAATAGAAATATATTTTTGAAAGAATTTAATTTGCCAGCAAAAAATAAATATATAACTTTTGTTGGGAGACTTCATCCTGAAAAAAATATCATTACATTAATAAAAGCGGTTCCTGAAATAATAAGGAGAGAACCATTGGCGCGCGTTCTTATAATAGGAGAAGGACATCAATCTGATTATCTAAAATCAGTTGTTTCTAAAATGAATTTGGATAAATATATAACTTTTTTGGGAAGAATAGATTCAAAACATCTTGCTCCAGCGTATAGTTCTTGTAGTATTTTTTGTTTGCCTTCGCTTGCAGAGCTTGAAGGAATGGTTGTTCTTGAAGCAATGGCTTGCGGAGCTCCAATTTTGATAGCAAATGCGGAAAATAGCGCCTCAAAATTTTTTGTAAAAGATAATGGAATGCTTTTTAAAGCAACAAGCTATCATAACTTAGCCGAAAAAGCTGTTGAAATGTTATCAGATTCTAAAAAGTTAAATGAAATGAGCAAAAACAGTTTAAGAGAAAGTAAACTTTACGACATAAACGAAAGTGTTAAAAGGTTAGAAGATTTGTATTACTCTGTTTTGGGTATTTAGTTATTTTGATATTTTTATGAAAGAATTTTTTTTAGAAGAAAAAGGTCTTTATTTTAGGACAAACGATTTTGCGTCAAATAGGAAAACATTAGTTTTCATTCACGGAGTTTCTGGAAGCTCTTCGGCTTGGGTTGCTTATGAAAAGGAATTTGAAAACGATTATAATATAATTTTTTTTGATTTTCGCGGTCATGGGAAATCTGTTAAATATAAAAATTATAATGATTATGCGATAGATAAATTTTCTGACGACATAGAATATCTATTAGATTATTTAAAAGTAAAAAAATGCGTTTTAATTTCTCATTCTTTCGGCGTTTTTCCGACGCTTCGTTTTATAGAAAAAAATAAAGATAAAATTGATGGAGTAGTTTTTATAAGTTCGTATTTTGCGCTTTCAAAAATGAAAAGCGCTATGTTTGCAAAAATATTATTTCGTTTTGGAATATTGCTTACTGATTTAACAAATAAAACAAAAAATTTGTTTTTAAAATCAGATAATCAAAAGAAGTTAAAAATTGGTAAACATCTTGATTATTCAAGATATAAGGGAAGCGGGGATTGGAATGTAAGAAGAACAATAGCCGACGTTTCAAATACCAGTTTACCTGTTTTTTTATATACCACTTTAAACGCTTATAATTTTGATGGAGAAAGCGTTTTGGATAAAATAGACTTTCCAGTAGTTATGATTCACGGGAAAAAAGACACAATTATTCCGCTCAAATATGGAATTTCAATGAGTAATAAAATAAAAACCGCCAAACTTTTTATACTGAAAGACATAGATCATATAGTTGTTTTAAACAAACCTAAAGAAGTTTTAGAAATCATCAAAAGTTTTATGAAGGAATTAAAATAAATTTTCAATTTTTCTCAGAATTCTCTCCTTCTCTCCGAAGTCTCTCCCTTCGAAGTGAGACTTCATAATATGTATTTGTCCTATTCTTATTCTTTCTTTGTCATTCCGTCTCCGAAGTCTCTCTTCGTCCTCGAAGTGAGACTTCATAAAGATGTATTTGTCCCAAGTCTTTTCCCCTGAATTCTCTCCTTCTATTCGAAGTCTCTCCCTGCGAAGTGAGACTTCATAAAGATGTATTTGTCTAAAGTCTTTTTCCTAAAGTTTCTTTTTATCTCATAAGAATTTACTTCCTTAAAATCACGCAATAAAGCGAAGTAAAATCGCTTCGTTGTCTTTTTAGACACCAAATGCAAATTTTATAAATTTTCTTTTATAAAATTTATAATTATTTTCTTAACTTCCTTTGCATTTTTGGTTTGCATAAGTTTTACACGCAACTCTTTTGCATTATTGAAATCTGACACATACGATTTAAAATGTTTTTTCATAACATCAAAATTTTTTATGCGATCAGCTTTTTTCTTGCTGTTGCTTTTGTATAATTTTTCAAAAAGTTCAGTGTGTTCAACAAGCCTTAATAATTTTTCTTTTTGACTTGGTGTTTTTTCTGAAAAAAACCATGGATTTCCAAAAATTCCTCTTCCAACCATAACGCCGTCTATTTTGTATTTTTTAGATTTTTCTTTTGCTTCCGCAAGCGAGTTAATATCTCCGTTGCATAAGATTAAAGTTTTCGGCGAGTATTTATCTCTTAGATTTACAATGTTTTTTGCTAATTCCCAGTGAGCTTTAACTTTTGACATTTCGTTCCTTGTTCTTAGATGAACTGTTAGCGCTGATATATCTTCTTTCAATAAAACTGGAATCCATTTTTTTATTTCGTTTTTTGAATATCCTATTCTCGTTTTGACAGATACAGGTATTTTCTTAGCGCCTCTTTTTGTAGCTCTGATTATTTCTTTTGCAAGTTCTGGATTTTTTATCAAAGCGGCGCCTGCGCCTTGTTTTTCAACGGATTTATCAGGGCAACCCATATTAATATCAATTCCATCAAATCCTAAATCGCAAATAATTTTTGCGGCTTTTTCAAATTGATCAGGTTTTGATCCAAATATTTGAGCAACTATTGGATGTTCTTCTTTTGTAAACCAAAGGTCTGCTATTATTCTTTTATTATTTTTATTTGCGAGTAACGCTTCGACCGAAACAAATTCAGTCCAAAAAACATCTGGTTTGCCGGATTTTACAAACATTTGACGAAAAGCTTCATCTGTAACGTTTGACATTGGCGCGTTTGCCATTATCGGTCTTTTTAATTTTTTCCAAAATTCTGATTTCATATTTATTTACATACTTTAATTGTTAATATTTTAGAAAGCAATATAGATATTATTTGCAATACTATGTTTATTAAAATTAAACAAATTGCCATTAATCCAAATTGGATAAGAAAAGGGGATTTAATAAAGAAAAAAATTATTAATATCGGCCACACATTTTTCAAATCTTGAGTTGATGGACCTATCATAGCTCCGACATTGAAAAATAATAAAATCATAATCCAACTTTTCCATTCAAATATATTTATTTGGCTTAATATTTTTTCTCCGCCAGTTAATAGATCTCTAAAATTGTCAAAACTTGGAATGACAAAATAATTTCCCAAAACATAATGATTTATTAAAAATAAAAATAACAAACCTCCAGCTATTGGCGCAAAAGATATTAAAACTTCTCCAATAATCGGTATTTTTGATTTCTGATGCGTAACGTGCGGTTGCGATGAAAATATTACAAATTCTTTTATCTTTGCCATTGTTAAAACGCAAAGTATGGCATGCGATGTTTCATGAACTAAAGCTCCTATGTAATATAAAAGATGTATAATCTTATAATTTAAATAACGCCAATTTAATAGATTGCTTATATATCCAGTGGTGGTTATTAAAATAACTATAATTCCAAGATTCATATTTTATTAATTTTAACATTTTATTTAACATATTGACAAAATATTCTTTTGGCTATATAGTTTAATATAGATTGAACTTATGAAAAATCTTTGGTTATTTAATGAGGGGAGAATTGCAATATTGCGCAAGCTTTTCAAATGCGATTCCGCAAATGGTTGCGAATTAAGAAAAGTGCTGAGTATGAAAAAGCCGTTATTGTCTCATCATATAAAAATATTGCGCGAAAAGGGATTGATAAAAGAGAAAAAAGTAGGAAGAGAAAAGTTTTATAGCATAAATCCCCAAAAAAGAATTTTTGTAAAAGAAATAATAAAATTAATTAATTAAAATAAACAAAACTATGAATATTTCATATATTAGAAAGTCAAATAAACCGATAAGCGAAGTAGCAGACGCTTTTAAGAAAGGATTGAAAGAAAAAAATGTTACAATAATTGGCGAAACTAATTTTTCTGACAATTCTGGCGTTATGATTTATTTTTCAAAACCTGAATGGATTGAAAAAATAATTTCCGTTGATGAGATGCTTTTTGGAGTTACTCCAAATGTAGCAATTATAAAGAATGATGGGGGAAAGGTAAAAATAGGAATCTTAAATCCTCAAATACTCGCTGGTGGTGGCAATTTTGATAAATTAGAAAAGATAATTGACGATATGGATAAAACTTTAAAAAGTATAGTTAATGAATCAGCTGGGGTTAGCGATCCGAAGGTTGAGAAGATAACGGTTTATTCAACTGAAACTTGTCCATATTGCAGAATGGAAAAAGAATATCTTGAAAAAAATAAAATATCATTTAATCTTATAATGGTGGACAAAGATCAGGCAGCGGCAGAAGAAATGGTTCGCAAGACAGGACAGACTGGTGTTCCAATGACAGAAGTGGTTTTTGACGATGGGGACTCTGAAATAATTATGGGCTTTGATAAAGGCCGATTAAAAGAAATTCTAAATATAAAATAAATATGAAAAGAAATGTTGGCGGAGTTGATAAAACGATTAGAATTATATTAGGCTTTATTCTTTTTATTCTCGGTTATTACTATCAATCAATCTGGTTTGGCGTGATAGGCTTAATAATCATTTTAACAGGAATTTTAGGCTGGTGCGCATTGTATAAGATATTCAAAATATCAACATATAAAGAAAAAACAAATTAAATTAATTCATAAAAAATCGCCAGATGGGCGATTTTTTTATTAGGTATTATAAAAATCTATTAATATTTCGCTCTACTTCTGCGAACTACATCCCGCTTTCGCTCTACTTCTGCGGACTGTGTCACGCCGAAGCCGAGCTATGGCGAGTCGAAGGCGGAGAGGGAGGGATTCGAACCCTCGAGGGCGATTAAACCCTACCTCGTTAGCAGTGAGGCGCTTTCGACCACTCAGCCACCTCTCCCCGATGTTTATTAGTTTAATGAATAGTTTTTTAATTTGCAAATTAAATTATTATAAGAAGTTTACATTGTGAGATAAACAAAATATTTAATGGGATAAATTTCGCGAGGTAGGTGAAGATGCCATCTCACGAGGCGAATTTTGCAAGATTCAGAATAAAAAATTTTATGAAGTTCCGCTTCATAAAAATTTACAAAGAGAAACTTCGCAATGAAAATGAAATTAAATTTCTAACTTGTCTTTTTTAGCGTTTTTTAGTATAGTATAAAAACTATGCAGAATGAAATTACTCCAAAAGTTATGAATAATGAATCATTAGAAATGAATGAAGCTCGTCCTCCTGTTGTTGTTGTTATGGGACACGTTGATCATGGAAAAACAACTTTTTTAGACTATGTAAGAAAGATGAGTTTTGAAGCTGCCGCAAAGGCGAAAGCTGATGGATCTAAGAAAAATTTAAATAGCAGATTGACATCGGTTGCGGAAAGGGAAGCGGGAGGAATTACTCAAGCGGTTGGAGCTTATGAAATTATTCATAATAATAGAAAAATAACATTTATTGATACTCCTGGACACGAAGCTTTTAGCGCTATGCGATCTCGCGGAGCTTTAATAGCCGATCTTGCTATTTTAATAGTTGCCGCAGATGAAGGAGTTAAACCGCAAACAAAAGAGGCGATAAAAATTTTAGAAGAAACAAAAACTCCTTTCATTGTGGCGATAAATAAAATAGATCGTGTTAATGGAAATTTGGAAAAAGCAAAAAACGATTTGCTTTCTGCGGGAGTTTTATTAGAAGGTCTTGGCGGACAAATTAGTTATCATGGAATATCAGCAAAAACAGGCGAGGGGATAGATGAACTTTTAGATTTGATTCTTTTATCTGCTGATGTTGAAGGATTCAAATATAATCCGCAAGCTTGTGGATCTGGATATATTCTTGAAGTTAGAAGGGATTCAAGAAGAGGAATTGAAGTTACAGCAATAGTTAAAAATGGAACATTGAAAAAAGGTGATAATATTTTTACTTCTTCATCTAATGGCGTTGTTAAAATTTTAGAAGATTTTACTGGCGATCAAGTAGAAAGCATTTCTCCTTCGGCGCCTGCGATAATTATTGGTTTTGAAACTTTGCCAAATATCGGTGATGAATTTTTTGCTGGTGATAAAAAAGGCGATATTTACGAGAAAAGAGATGATAAATCAAAGTTGGTTGACGAAACGAGCAAAAACCAAACTATGAAAAAAGTTGGTTGGGCATCATTTATTTTAAAAGCGTCTGATTCAGGATCTCTTGAAGCTCTTTCAATGATTATAGGATCAATTGCGATAGAAAAAAGAAAAAATATAAATATTATTGAAGGATCTGTCGGCGATGTTACTGATTCAGATGTTCGCAAAGCTTCTGCCACTTCTGCTGTTATTGTTGCTTTCAAAAATCGCATAGAAAAAAGCGCTCAAAATCTTGTTGAATCTCAGCATATACAGGTTATTTCTTCAAATATCATATATGATATAAAAAAAGAAATTGAAGATTATTTATTAAGCGAAGGATCTGCGTCAACTTCTGGCGCGCTTGAAGTTCTCGCGGTTTTCAATCAAAAGAATTTATCAAAACAATTAATCGGAGGTTTGGTAACGAGTGGAATTTTCCGCGCTAAATCATCGTTTGAAATATTTAAAAATATTGAATCGCGCGAACCAATTGGAACAGGAAAAATTTTGACATTAAGAGAAAATAAAACAGAAATAAATCAAGCTGAAAAAGGAAAAGAAATAGGAGTTTTTGCAAGTTGTCAAATTAAAATAGAAGTTGGGTATATTCTTGTTGTTAAAAAATAATCAAAATATATTTTATGCGTTTTTTTCGTTCACAAAGAGTTTCTAAATTAATTCGTGAAGAAGCGTCAAAGATCTTTTTAAGAGATTTTGATTTTTCAAACGCGCTTGTAACAATAACTGAAATAGATGTTGATAAAAAACTTAACAACGCAAAAATAATGATAAGTGTTATTCCTTCTTCAAGCTCTAATTACGCATTAGGAATATTAAATAAAAATATAGGATCAATTCAAAATACTCTTTTAAAAAAGATTAATATAAAACCGATGCCTAAAATTTCTTTTGAAATTGATAATGGACCGCTCAACGCTTCAATTGTTGAAAAAAAATTGCTTGATATTTAATTCAAAACTTGAAGATATTTGTTTTTTTCTTTAAACTAAAACTAGTTAATGCTTCTTGGCCACGTGGCGAAATAGTTAACGCGGCGGTCTGCAAAACCGCTATTAGCGGGTGCGATTCCCGCCGTGGCCTCCAATGTATTGGCTAATTTGAAAAGTTGTTTATAATATGTAATATATAATATATAGATATAGCCCGGGTGGCGGAACGGTTTACGCAGAGGACTTAAAATCCTTGACCTTAAAAGGTTTGTGGGTTCGAATCCCACCCCGGGCACAAATTGGTGGGATTTGAACGGGAAAGGGTTCGGGGAAACGGGAGTTTCCCCGAGGCGGAAGCATTGAAACCGAGGGGTTTCAAAGAGCGAGTGAACACGAGCGACGTTCGATTGCCCACCCCGGGCACCAGTAAAGAATTTGTAAAATGAAATTGGAATTGTTAATATCATTATATAAAATTAATAAAGGGCAAACAAAAATTAATTGAAATAAAACAATGAAAAATAAAATAATAGGTTTTGTATTGGCAATAGCATTAATAGTTCCATCGCTATCATTTGCTCAAACAACAAGTTATGTAGGAGTTCCAGATTCAATTCTTCAGCAATTGATTAATTTATTAATTCAAGAAATACAAAATCTAGAACAACAATTATTAGCATTAAACGGAACAAACTCTACAACAACAGGAATTGCAATTACAACAACGACTGCGACAACAACAGCAACAATTACAGCAAATGGTTCTGCTGGTTCAATAACGGTTGCATATAATGCTCCTGTTGAAATTAAATGGAGTTCAACTAATGCAAGTTCGTGCAGTGTTTCACCATTGAAAATATCTGGGTTATTTGGAACTTCTGGAAATATCAATGTTACAAATTCACAGACATATACAGTTTTATGCAATGGAATAAATGAAGCATCGTCAAGTGTTTTTGTAAATGTTTTACCAGCCGAGAGCCAGAAGGTAGTGGACGAAACCGCTGACTGGAAGACTTATTATAATGAAAAATATGGATTTGAATTGAAGTATCCAAATAATTTTAAAATTGTTTCAGAAGGAACGGGTGATTATCTTAACGAACAAGGGGCTTGTTCTATTATTTATGAGGTGACATTTGCAGATCCAAACAAACCTAAAAGATTTTGGGAAGCTGGAGGAGAACCAATACAATCAACTATTGATTTAAGAGTACAAGAAGCGGATTGCTCATCGATTTTTGACAGAAAAGCATATAGCGACAAATTTCCATATCCGCAGCCAGTTTTAAAGGTTGCTAATGATTTGCTTAATTCTGGGTTCCCTAAAGATAAAATTTATGAAGGAGCATTTCTTTCAGGTGTTAGTTGGGATGGATCTGGCAATGTTTCTTATGGTTGCGAAAATATTAATCTTGTAAAAAATGATTCCAATTTTGCCGTAGTAAAAAAATCCAAATGTATGAATGGTCCGGTATACCCAGAAACTGACGCTAGCATTTTACCCCTTAGTGGAAATTTTATTTTTGACTTATTTGATGCGGCCTCCGATTATCAACAAGATGGAAGTTTTGACCAAATCCTTTCCACTTTCAAACTCATTAAATAAATTAAATAGAAAATTTAAAGAATTTGCCGCCAAAGAAAAATTTGAAATTGTCAACGGTGTGGCACCGCCGTATTTCCGAATTTTCGCGGGGGAAATTCCTCGCCACCTGCGGCGGCAAAATGTGTTCGGACTAATTCAAGAATGCAGCACAAATTGGTGGGATTCGAACGAGAAAGGGTTCGGGGAAACTCCTTCGCGGGGAGAGACTTCGGGGAAGAAGAGAAAATTCAGGGGAAAAAAGAATTAGGACAAATACATCTTTATGAAGTCTCACTTCGCTGACGAAGAGAGACTTCGGAGACAGAAAGAGATTTCGAGAAAACTCCTTCGCAGACGAAGAGAGATTTCGGAGGCGGAAAGAGAATTCGGGAAACCTCATTCGTCCACGAAGTGAGACTTCGTTTTATATTATAATTAATTTTCAATAATTCATTTTCGTTTATTATGACCGAGTAAACAGGTTTTACTTTTATGTCCATTATTGGTATTATATTTAAATAAATGGATAAAAAATTATCAAAACTTGAAAAAATTAATGAACTTCTTGAAAGAGGCGTTGATGAAGTAATTGATAAAAAGAGTTTGGAGGAAAAATTAAAAAGCGGAAAAAAACTTAGAATTAAACTTGGCATAGATCCTACAAGTCCGAATATTCATTTGGGTAGATCTATTCCGCTTTTAAAACTTAAAGATTTTCAAGATCTTGGACATAAGATAGTTTTTATAGTGGGGGATTTCACTGGTTTGATAGGAGATACTTCAGATAAAGATAGTGAAAGGCCAATGCTTTCCGAAGATGTTGTCAAAAAGAATATGCAAACATATATTTCCCAAGCCGCTAAAATAATCAATATTGATTTAGCTGAAATTTATTATAACAGTAAGTGGTTGAAAAAGATGAATTATATGGAAATAGGAAAAGAAGCCGATGTGTTTTCTTTGAGCGATTTTATATCTCGTGAAAATATTAGTAAACGTTTAAACGCTGGAAAAAGAGTTTCATTGCGCGAATTGCTTTATCCATTAATGCAAGGTCATGATTCTTGCGAAGTGAAAGCTGATGTTGAAATAGGCGGAACCGATCAACGTTTTAATCTTTTGGCTGGCAGGGATCTCCAACGTTTTTATGGACAACAACCGCAAGACGTTGTTATGAATCCTCTTATTGAAGGATTGGATGGGAGAAAAATGAGTTCAAGTTTTGGCAATACGGTTAATTTGTTTGATGTTCCGAATGATATGTTTGGAAAAATTATGTCTTTAAAAGACGAATTTATTATAAAATATTTTACATTATTAACTCGCGTTTCAATGGATGTTGTAAGGCAATATGAAAAAGATTTAGCGCTTGGAGAAAATCCTCGCAATATAAAATTAAAACTTGCCTACGAAATAACCAGTATGTACCATTCAAAAAAAGACGCCGATCTTGCAGAAGAATATTTTATAAAAACTTTTTCAAAGAAAGAGATTCCAGAAGATATGCCAAGTTTTAAAGCGAAAAATTATGATATTATTTCTGTTTTGGTTGATTCTAAATTAGTGGATTCAAAATCTGTCGCAAGAAGAACAATAGAACAAGGCGGTGTGAAAGTTGATGGAATTGTAATTAAAGATGTAAATTATATTTTGCGTCCAAATTGTGTTTTGCAAAAAGGGAAAATAAGTTTTATTAAAATCTTATAAAATTTTTTTATCTTGTGTGCTGGAGGAGGGAGTCGAACCCTCATGATCTTGCGATCGATGGATTTTGAGTCCATTGCGTCTGCCATTCCGCCACCCCAGCCTGCGTATCATTGATAATAATTGTTAATAGCTGTAAAATCAAGTTATATGGCGCGCGTTATTGCAATTTGTAACCAAAAAGGCGGTGTTGGAAAAACGACAACTTCTGTAAATTTAGGAGCTTATCTTGCGTCGCTTGGAAGATCTGTTCTTTTAATTGATTTTGATCCGCAAGCAAATGCAAGTTCCGCATTGGGACATAATAAAACTTTGAATAATGGAAATATTTATCAAGGTATAACTGGCGAAAAAAAATACGAAGAATTAATTTCAAAAACAGTGATAAATAATTATCATTATATTCCTTCCGCGTCTCATCTTGCGGGAGCTTTAATTGAACTTGTTGATATGCCAGAAAGAGAATATTTTTTACGAAAATTTATAAATAGTTTTAGGCATCAATACGATTATATTTTGATAGATCTTCCTCCGAGTTTGAGTTTGCTGACTATAAATGGAATGGTTGCTTCTGATGAAATTATTATTCCTGTTCAAACTGAATATTATAGTTTGGAAGGTCTTGGGCAACTTTTAGAAACGATTGATTTGATAAAAGAAAATTTAAGTCATCATATAAAAATTTCAGGAGCTTTAATCACGATGTATGATAAACGGTCAAGACTGAGCAGGGATGTCGCAAAAAGTCTTCGCGATAACTTTCCGCATTATGTTTATAATGTTATGATTCCTCGCAGTGTGGCATTAGCTGAAGCTCCAAGTTTTTCAAAACCTATTTTATTATATAAACCAGATACAAAAGGAGCAGATGCTTATAAGATGCTTGCAAATGAAGTTATTTTGCAAGAAAATAATTCTTATAATAATGATTTTATGAGTGATAATTTTGGCAATTTCAATATTTAATAAATAAAAAATAATATAAAAATATTAACATGCTTGGAAAAGGACTTGAATCTTTAATACCTAAAAAAAATAATCAAAATAATAACGGACAAAACAACGTTTCAAATAACGATGGCGATATAAAGCCGTTTTTTTTGCCTATTGGCGACGATTTAAATCCAAATGATGAAATACTAGCTCCAAAAGAAGAACTTGATTTGCCAAAAGGAGATATTAATTTTGAATTAGAAGAAAAACCCTCAATGCAGGAATTGCCTGAGATTAAAGAAAAAATTGAAATTAAGGGAATTCAACCCGAAGACTTTTTGCCATCGCAATCTCAACAACTAAAAGAAACCGAAAGAAACGATGATCTTTTAAATAAAACAAATTCTACGAATTCAAATAATATTTTGCAAAATAATATTTATTCTGGAAAAACTGATATTCAAAAGATGAAAAAAATGGAGGAGCGAGAACAAGAATCAGTTTTTAATATTGAGGTTGAAAAAATTCAGCCGAATCCTTCTCAGCCGAGAAAAACATTTGAAGAATCAGCGCTTCGCGAACTTGCTAATTCAATTCGCGAATTCGGTTTTATTCAACCGCTTGTTGTGACAAAAAAAGAAATTGAAACAAAAAATGGAATTGATGTTTCTTATGAACTTATTGCCGGCGAACGTCGTTTAAATGCGGCAAAACTACTTGGTTTGCGATTGGTGCCTGCAATTATTAGAAATATAAGTTTTGAAAGAGAAAAACTTGAGCTTGCCATTATTGAAAATATTCAAAGAGAAAATTTAAATCCGATTGAAACTGCTCGCGCGTTTCAACGTTTGCAAGAAGAATTTAGAATGACTCAGCGAGAGATTGCAGCGAAACTTGGAAAGAGTAGGGAAGTTGTCGCAAATAATGTGAGACTTCTTGATCTTCCTCAATATATTCAAGATGCAATAAAAAATGGAGAATTATCTGAAAGTCATGGACGATTGCTTTTGACAATTGAAGATCCATCTGCGCAAAAATCTCTTTTTGACGATATTACGACAAAAAAACTTACTATTCGCGATGTTAAAGACAGAGTAAAAAATATCACTCATAGATTGGTTAGCGCTGATAATCGTCAATTAACGCCAGAACTTCAAGAAGCGCAAGAGCATTTAAGTTCGGCATTAGGCGCGCCAGTTGAAATCCATAAAAGCGCTGAAAATGGAAAGATAACAATCACATTTTATTCAGAAGAAGAATTAAATAATATAATTAGAAAATTTATTTCAGATTAATCTGTAACTTATTTCTTTTACTCCACTGACATTTTTTATTTTCAAAATAAGTTTTTCTATCTTCTGTTTTTCAGTTAAAGGTATTTCAAATTTGTTTAATTTAAACGCGCTTCCTTTCATATTTTCTGTTTGAAAAGAAATTATATTTGTATGATTTCTTGCTATTACAGAAGATACGTCTTTTATCAATCCAATTCTATCTTCGGTAACTATTTTTATTTCTGCGCGCTTAAATTTTGGAATGTCTTTTATAACTTTATTTTTTTCGCGAACGATATTTCGTATGTGTTCTTTTGCCATTGTGGTTTTAACAAAGTTAAGCCAAGATTCGCTTGGCTTTTTGCCTTTTTGTGTAATTATTTCAACCATATCTCCTGATTGTAATTCGCGATCAAGCGGAACCATTGCGTCGTTCACTTTCGCGCCAATGCAAGAATTTCCTATTTCTGTGTGAATACTGTATGCAAAATCAACTGGTGTTGATCCGACGGGCAAATCAACAACATCGCCGTGCGGAGTGATAACAAAGATTCTTTCCTTGAAAAAGTCGGTTTTCATAGTTTGCATAAATTCTTCTGGAGAAATCTTTTTACCTGAAAAATATTCTTGCCAATTTTGCAATTGTTTTACCCACAACATATCGTCTTTTTCTATTTTGTTTGATTTTGTTTTTTGATCAATTTTATTTTTATAAATCCAATGAGCCGCTATTCCATGTTCGTTTTCTTCGTGCATTTCTTGAGTTCTTATCTGAAACTCAATTATTTTATTTTCAGGACCTATTACGGTAGTGTGTAAACTGCGGTATGAGTTTGGTTTTGGCATTGCTATATAATCTTTTATTCTACCAGGCAACGGCGGCCATTTTTCATGAATAACTCCCATTACCGCATAACATTCAGGAATCGTTTCAACTATTATTCTCATAGCAACGAGGTCGTATATTTCGTCAATATTCATATTGTGTCGCAAAAGTTTTTTATATAAACTGCTATATCGTTTTGCTCTAAAATTTATTTGAATAGGTGAAAGTCCGTTTTCTTTGAGAGTAGTTTCAACTTGAGGTTCTATCTTTTGGAGATAAGAAAGGCGAGCTTTATAATGTTCCTTTGTTGTTTCTAAAAGCCATTTATATTCTTTTGGATATATGAAAGGAAACGCTAAATCTTGAAGTTCTCCACTTACATTTTGCATACCCAATCTATATGCTATTGACGCATATATTTCATCGGTTTCAAGCGCGATTCTTTTTTGGTCTGCAGTGGAAAGAGCTGAAAGTGAATACATATTGCTTAATCTGTCGGCAAGTTTTACAAAAACAACTCGTAAATCATGGCTTGAAGCGATTATCATTTTTCTCATATTTTCCGCTTTGCTTTTTGCTCCATGATATTTTATTGATGAAAGTTTTGTGACTCCGTCAACGAGAAAAGCTATTTCGTCGCCAAAAATTTTTTTAATATCGTTAATTGTCACGCTCGTGTCTTCTACTGTGTCATGAAGCAGTCCAGCTGCTATGGTTGGATTGTCAAGTCGCCAGTCAATTAAAATATTTGCTGTTGCTACTGGATGTGTTATATATTGATCTCCGTTTTCGCGTTTTTGTCCTTTGTGCGCTTCTTTTGCAAAAGCATATGCCTTTGCAATAATTCCATTTGGGTCTGTTTTTATAAATTCTTTGACAGTCATTTGATTTTATTGTATACGATTTTTAGAAAATTGTTAATATTCGGGTTCTATTGAGTGGGTTCTATTAAACTATCAAAGTTGAATTTTGGTAGGAAGTTTAATTTTGATAGAAAATCTCGATATACAACATTATATAAATATGGCAAATTTACTTTATTTCTTTAATGCTTTAATATAATAATATATTTATTAAAATGAGTTTTAAAAAAGAAATAAAAGGATTAGATGAATTGGTTGATGAAGCCCGTCGGTTAGGCGGGCGTCTTTGAAGTGGAACAGAATTTAAACAAAATAAAAAAACTTAACGAAGAAATGTCGGCTCCTGATTTTTGGAGCAATAGAGAAAACGCTGACAAAAAAATAAAAGAATTGGGCGAGTTGCAAGATTTAGTGGGGGATTTTAACGAAATTGAAACAGGAATTGAAAATTTAACGAAAGAATTTGATGAAAATAAATTTATTGAATTAAAAAATAAATTTATTGAATTGGAAATAAAAAGTTTATTTACTGGGAAATATGATTCTCAATCAGCTGTAATTTCTATTTTTCCTGGAGCTGGAGGAGATGATGCGGAAGATTGGGCTAGAATGCTGATGTCTATGTATGATAATTTCGCAAAATTAAAAAAATGGAAAATAAAAATAATTGATGACAGTCCGCGATCAAGAGTTTTTGAAGTTATCGGGAAATACGCTTATGGATATTTAAAAAAAGAATCAGGCGTTCATCGTTTGGTAAGAATTTCTCCATTTAACGCAAAACACACTCGCGAAACTTCATTCGCGCTTGTGGAAGTTGTTCCTGAATTGCCAGATATTGAAGAATCAAAAATACAGATTCCAGAAAGCGATTTAAAAATTGAATTTTATCGTTCAAGCGGACCTGGCGGGCAAAATGTAAATAAAGTTGAAACAGCGGTAAGGATTGTTCATATTCCTACTGGTATTTCTGTCACGTCTCAAATAGAACGTTCTCAGGCGCAAAATAGGGAATATGCGTTAAAACTTTTAAAAGCAAAATTATTTAGTTTAATGGAAAAAGAAAAAGTTGATGAACTTGGCAAATTGCGAACAAAAGTAAAACCAGAATGGGGAAATCAAATTAGATCTTATACTTTAAATCCATATCAACTCGTAAAAGATCATAGAACTGATGTTGAAACTTCTCGCGTTGACGATGTTCTTTTGGGCGATATTGATATTTTTATTGAAGCCGAATTAGAGGAAAAATAAAAAAGGCTTAATCATAAAGATTAGGCCTTGTTTTTTAGACGACTCCCTCATTTTGGAAATTTGATTTCTAATTGCTTAGGCAACAAGTGCCCAGGCGAAACTTTTATAGGTCTCTGTTTCTTTTTTTTAACAGAAGCCTTTTTGTTCACTCCTCGTTTTCCGAGGATAGAACAAACCATCGAACGAATTTTTTTTCGTTCGGAAGGAAACACACAAAACTTGTCAAGAGCCCTTTCAACGGCAATGGAGAAATTCATGCCGTTGTGATACAATGCTGCCGCGTATGCAGCAGCCTCTTCAACTTTTTTCATTTTTTATATTTTTAAAGTTCTAAATATATTATAATATATAATACATTTTGTTGTCAAGTATTTTTTCAAAATTATATTGAGGTTTTTATTAAAGTAATTAAAGACTTCGGACAAATACATCTTTGTGAGGTCTCGCTTTGCGAACAAAGAGAGACTTTGGAGAAAAAGAAACAGAATAAAGCATCTTTGTGAAGTCTCACTTTGTAGACGAAGAGAGACTTCGGGGAGAACTGAAGTTTTACTTTGTGGGGAGAGACTTCTGGAAAAACTCCTTCACGGGTGAAGAGAAGATTTATAAATATTATTTTATTAACAATTTTATTTGTTTGTTCTGTCGCTGTCTATATTTTTAAGTTAAACTCCGAGTATCTATTTTGAGTCCAATTCTAATTCAATTAAATTATATTAATCTTCCGGAAAATCTATTCCTAATTGAGTTGGTTTTTTAGGTTTTAATTTGTTTTTTTCTTCCTCTAATTCTTTAAATCTTTTTTCTAGCGCTTTTATTTTTTTGCTTTCTTTAAAATCTTCAAGAATTATCTTTTTTAACAATTCTCTATCATTATAATTTTTATATCCAAAATCATTTAAAGCTTTGTTTAGCGCATATGGAATTGTGATGCGATTTTCTTCATGGAGTTGCATAATATATGATTTCATATCAGCGACATCTCTTTTCATAATATTATTAAGAGGCGCTGTTTTTTTCTCTGTTTTTATATTTAACAGATTTTCTTTTATTGATTTAAGTTCTTGTTCTATTTTTTTCTCCTGATCTTCTTGCGTGTTTTTATTTTCTTCTTGTGGATTTTTATTTTCTTTAAAATTGAATTTTTCCATATTTAAATTATGTTAGTTTTTTGTGTAAATGACAATATATTTTAATTAGCGCTAATTATGCATAAGTTCAGAAACATATGAGACTTTTCGGCAAATCAAATAGTCTCATATGTTATGGACGAGTACAAATTATTGAAAGAAAGATTGAATGTGGTATAATAATTTTGCGACATTTTATCTATTGTTAATATATTTTTCATTTGGTATACTAATTTTAAACTAAAGTAATAATTTTAATGATTGTTTTTCAAGGTGTTTCAAAAAAATATAACGGTGAATCTACCGCGCTTGAAGACGTTGACTTTGAGATTGGTCAAGGCGAGTTTGTTTCTTTAACTGGGAGATCTGGCGCCGGAAAGTCTACTATAATAAAACTGCTTATTGGGGAAGATAAACCTACAAAAGGAAGGGTGTTTTTTGGACAATACGAAGTAAATAAATTAAAAAACAATGATTTGCCAGTTTTTAGAAGGCATATTGGCGTTGTTTTTCAAGATTTTAGATTGTTGCCAAATAAAACCGCTTATGAAAATGTATCTTTTGCTTTAGAGGTTGCTGGTCGTCCATCAAGGGAAATTAAAGAACTTGTTCCACAGGTTTTAGATATGGTTGGTTTGGGGGATAGATGGAAAAATTATCCAAATGAGCTTTCTGGTGGAGAGAGACAAAGAGTTGCTATTGCTCGAGCTATGATTCATAGACCAGAAGTTGTTATTGCCGATGAACCAACTGGAAACCTTGATCCTTTTCATACATTTGAGATTATTAAACTTTTAGAAAAAATAAATGAACTTGGAACAACTGTTTTGCTTGCTACGCACGACAAAGATGTTATTAATAATCTTGAAAGACGAGTTATAACATTGGACAATGGAAGAATTGTTCGCGACGAAAAGAAAGGAAAATATATGTTAATATAAAATTTATATAGCAATGAATTAATAATTAAAAAAATGTTTACTATTATATCTCGTATTTTTCATTTTGGTTTTTTAAATTTTAAAAGAAATGGTTTGCTTTCAGTAGCGACAGTTGCAATAATAACTCTTGCTTTGTTTGTTTTTGGAGGATTAATTATGTTTGGCGTGATTACAAATAGCGCAGTTGCTTCAATACAAGACAAAATAGATATCAGCGTTTATTTCAATACAAATACACCAGAAGATCAAATTTTGAATATACAACAATCGCTTCAAGGATTGCCACAAGTTGCAAGCGTTGATTATATTTCTCGCGATAAAGCTCTTGATTTATTTAAAGCTAAACATGCAAATGATTCTACTATTACTCAAGCCATAAACGAGCTTAATTCAAATCCATTAGAAGCGTCATTAAATATTAAAGCAAAAAGTCCAGACCAATATGCGACTATTGCAAATTATTTAAGTTCATCAACAATTTCTCAATATGTTGACACTATAAGTTACGCGCAAAACCAAGATGTCATAAATCGTTTGGCAAAAATTATAAAGAATATTGAAAGTGGAGCTCTTTTGGCAATAATTTTCCTTACTTTTATAGCCGGACTTGTGGTTTTCAACACAATTCGTATCGCAATTTATTCAAATCGTGATGAAATTGGAATTATGCGAGTTGTCGGAGCTTCAAATAATTTTATTACAGGACCGTATATGGTTGAAGGTTTTATTTGTGGAACCATAGCTGCGCTTTTTAGTATCATAATTGCGGCGCCTATTGTATATTTTATCTCTCCATATTTAGATGTTTTTATTCCAGGTTTGAATATATTCCAATATTTTTACACTCATATTTTCCAGCTATTCTTTTATGAATTTATCTTTGGTATATTGATAGGAATTTTTTCAAGTTATATCGCTGTTAAAAAATATTTAAAAAACTAATGACATAAAATATGAATTTATTTTGTGTTATTAAATTTATTAATTTTCAAATATGATAAAAATTTTAATAATCGGAAAGGGTCATATTGGAACAGCTATTTTTGATCTTCTAACTAATAGAGACAAATTTTCTAAGACAAAAATTATTTCAAGCAAAAATATTGAAGTAAATTTTTGGGATATTAAACCTGATAAAAGAACAAACAAGTTCGATTTTAAAAGCGCGGTTGCCGAAGCTGATTTTATTTTTTTATGCGTTCCATCGTTCGCTGTTTCGTCAGTTTTGCTTAAAATTAAGTCATTTTTAAATGATAAAACAATACTTATTTCTGTTTCGAAGGGATTAGAAAAGGGGACTGGTTTTACAATGGATCAAATTTTTAACAGAATAGTTCCTAAACAGAATTACGCTTTAATATCTGGACCGATGTTGGCAAAAGAAATTTTAAATTCAATGGGCGCGTCAGCGGTAATTGCCTCGTCCAATGATAATGTATTAAATGCGGTAGTTAGAATTTTTAGATCAACAGAGCTTAGAACTTTTATATCTTATGATTTACGAGGAGTGGCTTATGCTGGAGCGCTAAAAAATATTTATTCAATATTATTGGGCGCAAGCGATGGAATGGAAGTTGGATTTAATACAAAGGGATTTCTTTTTGGGGTAGCGCAGAATGAGATTTCTGAAATTATTCAACTTCTTGGCGGTAAAAAAGAAACAGCATATTTGCCTCCAATTATCGGAGATTTATTCGCGACTGGCAGTAGTCCTGATTCAAGAAACCATACTTTTGGATATGAAATCTTTAAAAGCAAAAAACATATAAAGAAAAATTTTCCAGCAGAAGGAATAACCGCAGTTTCTTTTATTTATAAGAAATTGGGAAACCGTTCTACTCAATTCCCGCTTTTTATGATAGCTTATGATTTAATAAAGAAACCTCAGAAAGGAAAGAAGGAATTAAGAGAATTTATTTTTGAGTGATTTCAAAAGCTTGACAATATTGGATTTTGCTTTATGATTTAATTATTCCAAAGACAGCAGGTTTTTTAAAAAATATAATTCCTGCCAAGGATAAACCTAACATAAGTTTATTTTAACGGCCTTTGGAGTGGTCGTTTTTATTTAAAATAAATAATATAAAAATATGAAAACAAAGGTTCAGAAAAAAGAAGAACTTGCAAGAGCAAAAAAGCTTTTGGAAAAAAGCAAAACTTTAATTTTTGCCGATTTCACAAAAATAAAAGCTGAAGATATAAGAAAATTGAGAAAAGAATTAAATAAATCTGGCTCTAATTTTTTAGTTATCAAAAAGCGTCTTTTGTCTTTGCTTTTAAAAGAAAAAGGAATAGAATCTCCTCTTTCTGAATTTAAAACATCAATCGGCACTATTTTTTCAGAAAAAGAAATTGAAAATGGCGCGTCTCAAGCATTTAAATTCTTGTCATCTCTTGAAATTCCAGAAGGATCTCCAAGAGATTTATGGTTAAAACATCTTTTAGGCGGTTATGATATTGCGAAAGGCGATTCTTTTGATGGATCGCAGATAATATTTATAGGAAAACTTCCTCCGCGAGAAATATTGCTTTCTCAGTTGTTGGGAGTTATGTCAGGACCTATTAGATCGTTTTTATATGTATTAGATCAGAAGAGTAAAAAGGTCGAGCTAACGCAAGCATCAAATTAATTTAATTTTTATTAAAATGAGCAACAATTTAGAAGAGATTATTCAAAAAATAGAGACTTTAAGCGTGGTTGAGCTCGCGGAGCTCGTTCATAAGCTTGAAGAAAAATTTGGTATTTCAGCAGCTGCTCCAGTCGTGGCAGGTGGCGCAGGAGCCGGTGAACCAGCTGAAGAAAAGACAAGTTTTAATGTCTTTTTGAAATCTGCGGGAGAAAGCAAACTAAATGTTATAAAAGTTGTCCGTGAAGCTACAGCTCTTGGACTTAAAGAAGCTAAAGATTTAGTTGATACTGCTCCAAAAGTTATAAAAGAAGGGGTTAAAAAAGAAGAAGCAGAAGAATTAAAAAAGAAATTAGAAGAAGCTGGAGCTACTGTTGAATTGCAATAATTTTGCAAAAAACAAAAAATCGCCGATTTACTTAATCGGCGATTTTTGTTATGCTATTTTAAATATAAAGGTCGTTAACTTTAATAAAAATCTATGGAAGATATTAATGAAAAAAAAGAGATAGAAAAAGAAAAAACAAAAAAGAAAAATTTTTGGAAAATATTTAATCCAAGTTTAAAAGATATTGAAAATCGTCATCCAAATATAAGTATACTTGGATTGTGGTGGTCGTGGTATTGGAGATTAGCTGTTCTTGTTATATCAGTTTGGCTCATTTTTACTTTTGCAGCATTTATTTTCTTTTTGTTTTATCATTCTTAATCGCCATTGAGTTTTGCGTCTTTAGCTCAGTGGTAGAGCGTTCCGTTCACATCGGAGAGGTCGCAGGTTCGATCCCTGCAAGACGCACGATAAAAAATTTTAGAATCATTTTTTATTTTAAATCTAAAGTCGTTATCTTATTAAACTAATAATTTTAAATAATATGCTTTTTGTAAAAACAAAACCTGGTTTGAGTTCTATTCATGGGATTGGTTGTTTCGCTGATGAATTTATTAAAAAGGGGACTTTGGTTAGAAAATTTGTTGAAGGGTTTGATCTTGAAATACCAAAAGAAAAAGTTGATTTATTGCCTGACGCGCCGCGTGAAAGGATATTGAATTATGCTTATTTTGACAAAGAAACAAATCTTTATACATTGAATCCTGACGATGAACGTTTCGTTAATCATTCTGACAATCCGAATGTTGGTGATGATTTATCTCGCGAAAGCGAATTGGGAGAAATGTACGCGCTTCGCGACATTCAAAAAGGGGAAGAAATAACTGAAAATTATAATGAATTTGACGACGATATTTTCAAGAAATTAACGCAAGAAAAAAATAATTGAATTTTATTTTATTCTTTTTGTTAGCATAATGCCGTTTTTAAAACCATATACGGTTATTTTTAAATTTGGAAACGAAAGTTGTTTTCCTGTTTCTTGTATTCTCTTTCGCAATTCAGATATGGTTGGAATTTTTTTGTCATTATATTTTTGAGGTTTTTTCATTTCTGAACCAAAAATATTATATTCGTAAATTTTTATTTTATTTTGATCTATTGAATATGGATATGTTTCAAGTGGTAAAAGTTGATCTCCATATTTTCCAGGAAGTTTGTTGTATTCTTTTCCAAAATTCTTTTTTATTAATTTTTCCCATTGATCAAAATCTATTGCTGCATGGTGCATTGTTCCTCCGCATATCTCGCTTCCGCAATTACAAGCGCGCATATTGCAAGTTATTTCTTTTTCATACGGAGCATACATTCCATAATGCAAAGATAGTTCTTCACCTTTAAATATTTTTCGCAATGCAAAAAGAAGCATATGTCCTTGATATGGATAAATGTCGCAGTTGTTTGCGCAGGAATGATTTACAAGATGAACTCCTTCTATTTTTGGATCTGCTAAAATGTCGTATTTCTTTCCTCCAGACATATCATATAGACCGTTCTTTTTTTCATCATTGCTGTCTGGTTTGATAAGGATTCCAAGATAATCGCCAATAACCATTCCTGCTTCAATATCGCGCGCGGCAAAAACACCGCGTCCTTTGTTTTTTGTTTTTTTAACTATGTAATATGAATGTGTAATTAAAAACATTGATTTAGTATACTCTTTTATTTTCTATAAAGTTTTTTGATTGTTGTTTTTAACATCGTACGAATCGCTATACATTGAATAATTTGATGTAAGTTCTTCGCCGACTAAAATATCTCTATTTGCGGTAAAAACGCTTTCTCCATCTATTTCATTAACATCAAGGTTTGGCGTGTCTGAGTGATTTAGAAAATAAGTTATATTTATTTCATTCAAACTGCGAGCATCGCAATATAAATTGCCGTCTTGAATAACATAAAAATCTTTTACCATTTCTTTTACCGCACTTGGTATTTTTTTATTTTCCATTATTTCTTTTTCTGGAATAGCGACTGTTTCAACATTTGTGTATGTTATAAATGGATTTGTTCCTTTTGGAATATTTCTTATCGCGAATACGCCAACGCCTTGAATCTCGGATGGTTGTATTCTGCAATAAATATTATTTTCAAGATCTTTTATTATTTCTTCTTTTGTCATTTTTTATAAGAATAATAATACAGATTATTTATAATAAAGTCCATTTTTTATTTTCTAATGAATAAATAATTAAATGAAATAGATAACAAATGATAGAAAGATAAATTCATATTTATGAAGTCTCACTTCGTGGACGAAGAGAAAATTCGGGAACGAAGAGAAAATTCTGGACAAATACATATTTGGGAAGTCTCACTTCGCAGACAAAGAGAGACTTTGAAAATTAATTTTCTTTTTGTATCATTTTACGATGTTAAATATTATTGTTAGTTTTCTGAGTTTATGTGATATACTTTATTGTGAAATTATTATAATATTTTTGATGATAGCATTGACGATTATATGAAATAGATTGAAATATAAAAATGTCTTTAAAATTTTATAACGATATAGATGAATCGCAAGAACTTATTGAAGAAACAATAAAAAATTTTGGTTACGCGCCAGAACATAATTTTTATTGGTATAGAGATTATATAGACAAAGATGAAAAAGGCGTGTTTGTTATAGATGACAATGGAGAAGGTTTATTAACAATAGCAAGCGATGATAAAATGAGTGTTTTTTCAAGTCCAGTAGCGTCGGCCAATAAAAGAGCTGATTTGCTTATTGAATATATTAATAAATCTTTTGAGGATCAAAAAATAAAAAAGATTTGGCTTGAACTTGAAACGCCTTTAAGGTTGGAATTTTTGCATAAGTTAGGAAATAAGTTTAAATGCAATCCTATAAATTACAGTTTAATATGGCCTATTATAAATTTAAAAACTTTTGATATTTCATTACCAGGGAAACATTTTAAATTTTTAAGGAAAGAAAGAAATAAATTTTACCAAAATCATAAAGTTGAAGTTTTTAACGCAAAAGAATTTGAAGACAAAGATAGTTTGCGATTAATCATAAAAACATGGAAAAAAGAAAGAAAAGTTCACGATAGAGCTTATTATATTGAATATATAAATATGATTAATGACAACTTTAATGGCGCGCGAACCGCGAGAGTTTTTGTCGTTGACGGGCATGCCGTGGGGATAAACGCTGGTTGGATGATTCCAAATAGCAAAATTTTTTATGGAGCAATTGGAATACATAATTATTCTTTGCCATATCTCGGACAAATGTTATTTCTTGAAGATATGATTTTTCTTAAAAATAATAATTTTGGTTTGGTGAATATGGGTGGTGGAGAAAAACAACTTACTAAGTTCAAGGATGAATTTTTGCCTGAATCATATTACAAAACTCATGTTTTTTCTGTTGTAAGAAAATAAATTTTAATAAAAAAATTATAAATATATTTTTACTATTGTTTTTTTCTTTTAATAGTATTAAATTAAAATAAATAAAATGCAAAACGAAGAAAATATAAATAATTTATCAGTTGATTTAGATTCTGAAAAAAAATCTGACAATAAAATAGATCACGAACAAGAAATTTTGCCAAAGATTGAAACTTCTGAAAAATTTTCAAAAAAATTTCTTTTTATTTCATTGGAGGGCGATGGAATTGATTTGGCGTGGAAAGTAAAACAAGAGGGGAATGAAGTAAAAATGTATATTGAAAGAGATGAAGATCAAGATGTCGGGGATGGTTTTGTTGAAAAAATAGATGACTGGCATCAATTTATTGATTGGTCTGATGTAATTGTTTTTGACAATGTTTTTTCTGGAGATAATAGTTCTGGCAAGATTGCCGATGAACTTCGCGAGAGGGGAAAATTTGTAGTTGGTGGCAGTTCTTATACCGATAGACTTGAACTTGATAGAGAATTTGGACAAGAAGAAATGAAATCTGTTGGAATGCTTACATTGCCTCATTGGGATTTTGATAATTTTAATTCCGCTATTGATTTCTTAAAATCAACTCCTGGCAGATATATTTTCAAACCATCAGGAGGTGACCTTGATAAAAGTTTATTATTTATTGGAAAAGAAGACGATGGAAGAGATCTTCTTGAAGTTCTTGAGCACAATAAGAAAAGTTGGTCGCATAAAATAAAAAGATTTCAACTTCAGAAATTTGTTTCCGGAATTGAAATTGCGGCAGGCGCGTTTTTTAACGGTCATGATTTTATCACTCCTATAAATATTAATTTTGAACATAAAAAACTTTTTCCTGGAGATATTGGTCCATATACCGGCGAGATGGGAACATTAATGTTTTGGATTGAACCAAATTCTTTTTTCAATTCAACGCTCGGTAAAATGATTGATAAACTTCGCGAGAGCAAGTATGTTGGTTATATTGATATAAATTGCATTATAAACGGAAAAGGAATTTATCCATTGGAATTTACATCAAGATTTGGTTATCCAACTATAAGTATTCATATGGAAGGCATTTTAAGTCCTATGGGAGAATTTTTATACGCTATTGCGCGCGGAGAACAATATCCATTAAAAACACAAAAGGGTTTTCAAGTTGGTGTTGTTATCGCAATTCCTCCTTTCCCATATCACGATGAAAAAGTTTTACAAATTTATAAAGATTCATCAATTCTTTTTAAGAAAAATAATTTTGAAGGAATTCATCTTGGAGATGTAAAATTAGTTGATGACGATTGGAAACTTGCTGGAAAAAGCGGATGGGCTCTTATAGTTACAGGATCAAACTCAACTGTTGATGACGCAAGAAAACAGGCATATAGAAGAATAGAAAATATTATGCTTCAAAATATGTTTTATAGAACAGATATTGGATCAAAGTGGTTTGAAGAAAGCGATGAACTTCATACTTGGGGAATTTTATAATTTTTAAATATCATTTTTATTTTTTGAAAAATAGGATTTTAAATCCTATTTTTTTATACAAAATTTAAAGTGGGGATTTATCGTTTTTTCAAATGTTGATATCTTGTGCATATCTTTTGGCTTTTTCGGTTTATTTTTATAAAAAATATAGGAAAATCAATACTTGTAGAGCATCGTATTTTACGTCTTGCATCCTTTGACATAATTAATATGTGGTATATTATTAAATAAAAGTGGTAGAAAAGTGGAGGGTTGTGGATAACTATGGGGATAAAAGCCACTTTCTGTGCAGAACTTTTTATAAACTCTTTTGTTTTGAATAAATATAAATTAAAAGACAATTATCAATTATTAAAATGTTACTTGGAGAATATAGACACAATTTAGATACAAAAGGTCGAATGGCGGTTCCAGCAAAATTCCGCGAATCATTAAACGCTGGCGCCATTATCACTCGCGGAATTGATAGTTGTCTTTTTGTTTTTACTAATTCAGATTGGGAAGAACTTGTTAAAAAACTTATAGCGCTTCCTATTGCTCAGGCAAATTCTAGGGCGTTCGTAAGACTGATGCTTGCTGGCGCAACAGATGTTGCTTTGGATAATCAGGGAAGAATATTAATTCCTGATTATTTAAGAAAATACGCAAATCTTAAAAAAGAAGTTGTTGTCGCTGGTTTGTATAATCGTTTTGAGATTTGGGACAATGTTGAATGGAATAATTATAAAGCAAAAACAGAAAGCACTTCTGAAATTATTTCTGAAAAATTAGGCGAACTCGGCATATAAAGTTATTTATGCACGAACCAGTTCTTTTACAAGAAGTTATAGATTTTTTAGATCCATCTCCGAGTGATTTTATAATTGATGGAACTGTTGATGGAGGAGGACACGCTAAAGCTGTTATAGAAAAAATAATGCCAGGAGGAAAGTTTCTTGGAATTGATTTAGATGAAAAAATTCTTTCCGAATGCAAGTCCCGTTTATTGACCGCTTTTAAAAATGATAAAAAAAATAATAAAAATATTTTTCTTCAGCTTGGCAATTACGCAGATGTTAAATCAATTATAAAAGAAAATAAATTTGAGAAAGCAGATGGGTTATTGCTTGATCTAGGATTTTCTTCTGAGCAATTAGAATACTCAGGCAGGGGATTTAGCTTTAGCGATAAAAGCGCAAACGAACCTCTACTTATGACATACGACGATTCATCAAATCCGCTTAGAGAAATCTTAAAGAATATGACAGAGAAACAAATTGCCGACATAATCTATGAATTTGGAGGCGAGCGTTTTTCAAGAAAAATAGCAAAAGCTATTTTTGAAAGAGAAAGAAAAAAACCGATTATGTTTGCAGGAGAGTTTCGTGATGTAATACGACAAGCTCTGCCAAATAATTATGAACACGGGAGGATTGATAAAGCGACTAGAACATTCCAAGCGTTTAGAATCTACGTAAATAAGGAGCTTGAAAATATTAAAAATATTTTAAATGACTTAGAAGAAATAATTAAACCGAATGGAAGAGTTGTCATAATAAGTTTTCATTCTCTTGAAGATAAGATTGTAAAGCAAAAATTTCATGAATTGGCAAAGGAAAAGAAAGTTGATCTTTTAACTAAAAAACCGATTACCGCAAGTTTTTCTGAAATAAAACAAAATATTCGTAGCAGATCAGCAAAATTAAGAGCTATAAAGTTTAAAGAAATATAATAATCTGCGAATAAATATTAAAAATTAAAATATAAATATGACATTTATCCAACCAAATAAAAATAAAAGCATTTTAAATTTGATCATTGGTTTTTTAACCGTTGGTTTGCTTGCAGGTGTTTTTTCTCTTGTTGTTTTTTATAATAATGCTGTTACTATTAATCATAATATTGCTTTGGCAAAAACAGAACTTGATAAAATTAGCGCCGAGAATACTAGTTTAAACAATACGATAATATCTTCGCTTGGAAGCGATCAATTATCATTGTCAGCAAAAACAAATAATTTAATTGAAGATAAAAATCCTCAATATTTTACGACTAACTCACAATGGCCTCTCGCTTCACGATAATAATAGGATCATTTTTAATAGCTTACTCGTTTTTACTCTTTCGTTTATATAATTTAGAGCTTATTAAAGGCGATTATTATACAGCAAAGGCAGATTCAGAAATGATTTCTTCTCAAAGCTTAAATGCAACTCGCGGTTCAATATATTTTATAGATAAAAACGGAAATGAATTTCCAGCCGCGGTTAATAAACAATTTCCAATAATTTATGCTGTCCCTACCGCGGTGCAAGATCCGCAAGAAACAGCAAATATTTTATCGCCAATTCTTAATATGTCAGTTTCTGATTTGCAAAAAATTTTATCAAAAAAGAATGATTCGTATGAATTATTAAAAAAGAAAGCTGATCAATCGCTTGCGGATCAAATTGATAATTTAAATATAAAAGGTATTTATTCAAGTAGCGTTTTTGATCGTTATTATCCTATGGGAAATATAGCTTCTCAAGTTTTAGGATTTGTGGGTCCGAATTCTTTGAATAATGGAGAAAGTGGTCATTATGGAATTGAAGAATTTTATAATAGTCTTTTGCAAGGGTCTGCTTCTGGATCAAGAGCAATCTCGCAAGGTCAAGATATAAAACTCACGATTGATCCAAATATTCAAATTGAAGCTGAAAAAATTCTTGATAAGTTAGTTGTTGCAAATAATGCTACTGGGGGAAGCGTGATAGTTGAAGATCCCCAAACAGGAAGAATTCTTGCTATGGGCGCTACTCCAGATTTTGATCCAAATAATTATAGTTCATCTTCAATTTCTAATTTTATAAATTCAACAGTTCAGACGTTATATGAACCAGGATCTGTTTTTAAGGTTTTAACAATGGCTGCGGGAATTGATGCCGGAAAAATCACTCCGCAAACTACATACGATGACAAAGGATTTGTTGTCGTTAATAAAGCAAGAATTACTAATTATGATCTTTTAACACATGGTCCTTATGGTCCTAATACTTCAATGACAACTGTTATTGAACACTCTATTAATACAGGCGCGGTTTTTGCCGAAGGTCAAATAGGAAATGATATTTTTACAAATTATTTAAAAAAGTTTGGGCTTGGAGAAAAATTGGGAGTTGATCTTCCTGGCGAACTTGCTGGTGATTTGCATCAGCTTAATCCAAAATCTCCACAAGTTGCTTTTTCAACGGCTGCTTATGGGCAAGGAGTTGCTGTAACTCCGTTAGAAATTATAAATGCTATCGCAGCAATAGCTAACGGCGGAAATTTAATGCGTCCTTATTTAAACGCTGATTTAAGTCCTAAAATAATTCGCAGAGTAATAAGTTCTTCAACTGCGGCTCAAGTTACTCAGATGATGGTTTCTGCTGTTGACGATGCTAAAATCGCAAATATTGATGGATATTCTCTTGCTGGAAAAACTGGATCTGCGTTTATTCCAAATTTCAAAGGAGGAGGATACACAAATAAATTAATTGATTCTTATATAGGTTTTGGACCTACTTCAAATCCAAGATTTATAGCTTTAATAAGAATTGATTCATTGCCAGAAAATGCTATTGCGGCGCTTTCGGTGGTTCCTGCGTTTAGAGAACTCTCTCAATATATAATTAATTATTATGGAATACCGCCAGATAGAGTTGTAACAGGAGGACATTAATTTACTATTTGATAAAATGAAAAACTTATTTATAAAATTACTCAAATTTAAAATAGAATATTTGGCAAGACTTACAATAAAACGTTATAAACCAAAAATTGTAGGTATAACTGGAAGTGTTGGAAAAACATCAACTAAGTTTATGTTGAAATCTATTTTAGAGGCGAAATATAAAGTTAGAGCTTCTTATGGAAATTTAAATAATGAATTAGGTCTTTCGTTGGGAATTTTGGGAGATTGGAAGGAAAGCGATCTTTCGCTTGTAAGTCATAATCAACCAGTTGGCACAGAGAAAATCAAAAAAATACTTTTTTGGGCAAATGTAATTTTTAGTTCTTGGTGGAGAATTATTAAAAAAGTTGATGACTATCCTCAAGTTTTAATTTTAGAGTATGGCGTCGATCGTCCAGGCGATATGAAAAAACTATTAAAGATAGCAAAGCCAGATGTTTCTATAATAACAGCGATAGGCGAAATTCCTGTTCATATTGAATTTTTCCAAGGGCAAGAAGAACTTGCGCGAGAAAAAGGAAGACTTATAGAATGTTTGCTTTCTGCTCAATTTGCGGTTTTGAACGCTGACGATGAAACAGTAATGCGATTGAGAAATCGCACTAGGGCAAGTATTTTAACTTATGGATTTTCAAAAGAAGCAAATATTAGAATAACTAGATTTGAGAATACGGTTGAAAATAATCTCCCTGTGGGAATTTCTTTTAAACTTGAATATCTTAAATCTTTTGTGCCTGTTCGCATAAAGTCGGCTTTCGGAAAATCTCAAGCTATGGCGACAGCTGCGGCTGCTTCTGTTGCTATTTTATTTGGTATGAATCTTGTTGAAATATCAGAAGCGGTTTCAAATTATATTCCAGCTCCATCAAGAATGAATCTTATTAAAGGAGTGAAAGACACATTGATAATAGATGATTCTTATAATGCGAGTCCTTTGTCTATGTATTCCGCTTTGGAAACTTTGGAAAATTTGCCAGCAAAAAGAAAAGTTGCTGTTTTGGGCGATATGCTTGAGATTGGAAAATATACTATTGAAGCTCATGAAAATGTCGGAACAATGGCTGGAAAATTTTTAGATTTATTAGTTACAGTTGGAGAACGCGCTAAATTTATTGCTGAATCGGCAAGAGTCGCTGGTATGAAAAAGAATAATATTTTTTCTTTTGATACTGCGTCAGACGCAAAAGGTTTCGTTCAAAATATAATCAAGACTGGAGATTTAATCCTTATAAAAGGATCTCATTCAATGAATCTTTCTGAAGTTGTTGAAGAAATAAAATATATAGATATTTCGTAATATTTACTTGCTCCAAGCATAGTTTATGCTTATAATCCATAGGTAATCAATGGCGCTATCGTCTAGCCTGGTCTAGGACACATGGTTCTCATCCATGTAACACCGGTTCAAATCCGGTTGGCGCTACAAAAATTGCGCGAAGATGTTTATGAAAGCTGAACTTTTATAATTTTTTTTATGATATAATAAATATATGAATAAATTAATTGTCGCAAATTGGAAAGAGAATCCAAAAACGGAAAAGGAGGCGCTATCTATTTTTAGCGCTACTTTAAAAATTAAAAAAAATTTAAATAATATTGTCGTTTGTCCTCCGTCAATATATTTGAAAACAATTAGCGATTTAATTAATAAAAAGAAAATTAAAGATTTCGTCTCATTGGGCGCGCAAAATGTTTTTTGGGAAGACGCTGGTCCTTATACAGGAGAAATATCTCCTAAAATGTTAAAAGATATTGGAGCTAAATATGCGATAGTAGGACATTCAGAAAGAAGATTTTGGTTCAATGAAACAGACGCAACTATAAAAAGAAAAATAAAAGCTTGTGTCAGTTGCGGAATTATTCCAATTTTATGTGTTGGCGAACCTTTAGAAATTCGTCAAAAGGGGATTAATGCGGTTAAAAAATTTATTGGAGATCAGATTAAAAATTCATTAAATGATTCTGGCAAATATCTTAAAAAAGTGATAATTGCATATGAGCCTATATGGGCTATTGGAAATGAAAATAATGCTGAATCAAAAGATATATTTGACATAGCTATTTTTGTTAAAAGAGAATTATTAAATATAAATAAATCTTCTAATTACAATCCTATGTTTTTATATGGAGGGTCGGTCAATCATAAAAACATTTCAAATTATTTAAAGTATAAAGAAATTGATGGCGCTTTGGTCGGTGGCGCGAGTTTAAATAAAAATGAATGGGAAAAAATTATAAATATAAAAATATAAAAGTCGTAAAGTTTTTAATAAATTATTAAATTTTAAATATATGGATAGAGGTAAAATATGGTTTTGGGGTTTGCTGGATTTTCTTATTGCTGTTTCGGCAATCTTGATTTTGTTTGTGTGCATTCCAGCGGTTTCAAATTGGGGAAATTCTTTTTGGCCTTCTCGGACTATAAATGTTTCAGCTGAAGGGAAAACTACTGCAACGCCTGATTTAGCGATAGTTTCTTTTTCTATTGTGTCGCAAGGAAGTAATCCTAAGACATTAGAAACGACAAATAATAGCAAAATGTCTGATGTTATGAAATTTGTAAAATCTCAAGGAATTGACGATAAAGACATAACAACAACTGCATACGATTTATCTCCAAATTATAAATATGATCAAAATAGCAATTTAAGTTATGTAACTGGTTATACTTTTACGCAGACGCTTTCGTTGAAAATTCACGATTTATCAAAAGTGGGGGATGTGATAAGCGGTTTAACTCCGCTTGGAGTTAATCAAATAGGCGGTATTAATTTTACATTTAATAATCCTGATGACTTTATTAAAGTAGCAAGAGCTGACGCAATAACAAAAGCTGAAGCGAAGGCGAAAGAAATGGCGTCCGAAGCTGGTGTTTCGCTTGGAAAAATAGTAAATATTGGAGAAAATATAGTTTATCAACCATATAATAATATTCAAAATGGCGGAGTAAGAATGATGTCATCTGTAGCTCAAAGTTCAGCTCCAACGATAGCTCCTGGTTCGCAAGATATAACAGATAATGTTTCTATAACATATCAATTAAATTAATTTTTTAGATATGAAAAAAAACGATTTATATTCAGTAACCATAATTGGTGCGGCTGTCGGTTTGCTTATTCAGCCGATACTTGCAAATCTTTCAAGTATTTCAATTCTTGCCAATCCGAGTTTTCTTTTGCGCGCGACGATATTTTTATCGCTCGCGGTTTTTGCGCCGTTTGCTTTATGGATTCTTTATTTAATCGGTAAATTAATTCCTGTAATATACCAATTCGGAAAATTTGCCGCAGTTGGTGTTTTGAATACTTTTATAGATCTTGGCGTTTTAAATCTTGAAATATTTTTAAGCGGTATTTCTTTTGGTTTGTTCTATGTGGTATTTAAAACTGTTTCTTTTTTGTGCGCTACGACAAACAGTTTCTTTTGGAATAAATATTGGACATTTAATGCAAAAGGATCTGTTAACGGAAAAGAAACTGGAAGTTTTTATCTTTTTGCGGCAATAGGATGGTTGTTAAATGTTGGAATTGCGACATTTATTGTAAACGTTATTGGATCTCCTGCGTCAATTAATCCAAAAGTTTGGGCTAACATAGGAGCGTTATGTGGAGTCGGTGGCGCTTTCTTGTGGGACTTTTTGAGCTATAAGTTTTTTGTATTTAAGAAAGAATCAAAGAGTTAATTGATTTTGAGATCTCTCTTCCCGCGAATGAATTTCTCCGAATTCTCTCTTCGTCTGCGAAGTGAGACTTCATAATATGTATTTTCTTCCGAAGTCTCTCTTCGTCCTCGAAGTGAGACTTCCCAAATATGTATTCGTCCCGCATTTTTTCTTTGTTCCCGAATTCTCTCCCCGTTCCCGAATTCTCTCTTCTCTGTCATTCCCGTCCCTGTCTTCACGAGGATAAACTCCGGCGGGAATCCAAGCTTTTAATCCCTGCTTTGTTTTCTTATTTGCCACAAGTCTTTTCTCCGAAGTCTCTCTTCGTTCTCAAAGGAGTTTTTCCCCGAAGTCTCTCTTCGTCTTCGAAGTGAGACTTCACAAATATGTATTCGTCCTATTCTTCTTCTTTCTTCGTCTTCCTGTCTCCGAACCCTCTCTTCGTCCTCGAAGTGAGACTTCACAAATATGTATTTGTCCAAATGACAATTCAAAATAGTTATCCACATAGTATTTGCATTTATATAAATTTTATATATGTTATAATAAAATAAACATCATAAAGGTTGTAATATCATCAGCTTGAGTTATCCACATAGTATTTGCATTTATATTATTTTTATTTATGTTATAATAAAATAAAGTTATAAAGGTTGTAATATCATCAATTGATATTAACATTTGAAAATTTCAACAAAAAATAAGAAGTATTTAGGAATGGAAACAAATAAAAGGATA
>Ga0078972_1001085_pt2 | contig 74881 bp, 72 predicted proteins | sample YelNatPaOPGAMG01_FD_67568 | JGI IMG/M metagenome (GOLD analysis project Ga0078972, IMG submission 67568) | Hot spring thermophilic microbial communities from Obsidian Pool, Yellowstone National Park, USA - OP-RAMG-01 (SPADES assembly) (version 2) | ecosystem: Environmental > Aquatic > Thermal... | reverse complement strand
TGTTCCATATCTTGTTCTCGTTGATAATCTCATTTATTTATTACTCCTTTTCAATCTCTACCATTTTACTCTATTTAGTAGTAATTATACAAAAAATTAATGTTTTTGTCAAGTTATTTTTTTATTTTTTTAACAATAAAGAATTAACAACAACAGAGACAGAACTCAAAGCCATTGCAGTGCCTGCAATCATAGGGTTTAAAAAACCAGAAGCAGCAATTGGAATACCAAGGATATTATAAAAAAATGCCCAGAAAAGGTTTTGTTTTATTTTTAGTATTGTTTTTTTACTTATTTGAATTGTTTTATAAACATCCATTAAATTATTTTTTATAAGAATTACATCCCCAATTTCTTTTGAAATATCAGAACCAGCTGCCATTACAAAACCAACATCTGCATTTGCAATTGCAGGTGCATCATTTATGCCATCGCCGATAAATGCTGTTAAGCCCTTTTTCTTTACTTCGTTTAATATCTTTACTTTGTCTTCTGGAAGTATGTCAGCATAAATATTTTTTATGCCAACCTCGCTGGCTATTTGTTTTGCAGTATTTAAATTATCTCCGGTTGCAAGATAAATATCTATATTTTCTTTTTCTAATAATTCAATTGCTTTTTTTGAATCATCTCTTACTTTATCCCCTATTGCTATAATCCCTATAACCCTATTTTCATCTGCTAATAAAATAGTTGTTAATCCATTTTGCTGAAATTTTAATAAATTGTCTCTAATAAAATCAGCATCAATTTTTTTCTCCTGTATAAATTTAATATTACCAATAAAATATTTTTTGTTATCAATTATACCTTCAACTCCAAAACCAGGGAATATTTTAAAAAAATTTACATTATAAACTTCTGAATCATTTTTATTCACTATTGCTTTTGCAAGTGGATGTTCAGAATTTTTTTCCAATGAAGCTGCAATTTTTAAAATATCTTTTATGAAAAGATCAGAAGTAGAAACAATATCAATAACTTCCGGCTGTCCTTGTGTAATTGTCCCTGTTTTATCCACAATAATATTTTTTATTTTCGCAGCAATTTCAAGTGTCTCTGGATTTTTAAGTAAAATCCCATTAGATGCTGCAAGCCCGGTTCCAACCATTATAGCAGTTGGAGTGGCAAGTCCTAATGCACAGGGGCAGGCAATAACTAATACTGAAACTGCAGCCATTATTGCAATTGAAATTTCATTATGCAAAAAGTAAAATCTTATTAAAAAAGTTAATAAGGCAATTGCAATCACAGATGGAACAAAATAAGATGAAACTTTATCAACTAATCTTTGCACAGGTAATTTTTTATCCTGAACTTCCTCTATCAATCTAATAATGTTTGCTAAAACTGTATCCTTACCCACTTTTTCAGCAATAAATTTAAATGTACCAAAATTATTAATTGAGCCACTAAAAACTTTATCTCCTTTGGATTTTTCCTTTGGTATTGCCTCACCTGTGATTGCTGATTCATCAACTGTTGAATTGCCTTCTATTATAGTTCCATCAACAGGAATTTTTTCTCCGGGCTTTATTATAACCACATCACCTTTTATTATTTCTCCCGCAGGAATTAATTCTTCTTTTCCATTTCGCAACACATATGACTTTTCAGGAAAAAAATCAATAAGTTTTCTAATTGCCTGATTTGTTTTTAATTTTGAGTTTTTTTCAAGATATCTGCCGAGTAAAATTACAGTTATCAAAACCGAGGATGTCTCAAAATAAAAATGATGTGCTTTTCCAAAAAACAAAAGATAAACACTGTAAAAATAAGCAGCAGAAGTGCCAAAGGCAACCAGAGTATCCATACCGAGGGAAAGCCCCTTTAAATCATAATAAGTATTTTTATAAAATTGAAAGCCGATAAAAAATTGAACAACTGTTGCACATAAAAAAATTAAATATCCCTGATACACAAAACTATGTGGTTTTATTAACATGGACATTATAAAAACAGGAATTGTAAAAATAACACTTATAATAAGTTTTTGCTTTAATTCCTTTACTTCATCATTATTATCTTTTACTACTTTATACCCTCTTTCTTCTATTGATTTTATGAGTTTTTTTTCCTGCAAAACATCAGGGTTATAAACTACTTTTGCACTTTCAGTTACAAGATTTACATTTACATCAATGACCCCTTTATTCTTCTTTAATGATTTTTCAATAACAGCAACACAACTCGCACAGTGCATCCCTTTTATTTTAAACTCTTTTTTCACAAAATTTTCATTCTGGCTCATAACCACTCTCTTTTATTATTTTTTTAATCTCATCAATACCGATTTTTTTATCATCATATTCTACTTCAACAATTGCTTTTTTATGATTTGCCTTTGCTTTTTTTATACCTTCTTTTTCTTCTAAAGCCATTTGAATATTCATTTCACAGCCGGAACAATGCATTCCTGAAACTTTAATTAAATTTTTCATTTTTGCTCCTTTTCTCTTATCCTGTGTTTTGTTATTTCAACATTGCAGGTATGATTTTCTTTGCACCACTTCTCGCATTCTTTTGCCCATTTTTTATCTTTGTAAATAAGTTTACATTCTTCACACTGATAAACTTCTTCACCTTTATATTTTATTTTCACAACCATTTTTATCCTCCTTATAATAAATAAATTTTAAAATTATTACTTATAAACGAGCAGAGTTTTGGCACTCTGCTCGTTTATGCAGTATGTATGGATATTTATTTTAAAACTTTTTTAAAACAACAACAATTCTTAATACTTTTTTGAATATTTTCAATATCTGCTTTATTTTTTACTTTTACTTTAATTAGTATACCATCTTCTGTATTTCTTATTGATACACTTTTATCAACATTGCATAAAACACATGATTTGCAGCATTCCATGGATTGTTTATCTCCACCCATACCTTTTTGCGCAAATGTAATTGTACTAAATACAAATAAAATTAAAATAATAAATAATTTTTTCATACTATTCCCCTCCTTTCATTTTAAATTCATCATAATATTTTTAAAAATATTAAAAAATTCCGGTCCTTTTATAATTGCAATAACCAATAATATAACTATATAAATAAACCCAAGCAAAATTCCTGTGATTGCTAATTTTGATGGTTGCTCAGCATTTAGTTTATTTTCAGATATTACAAAACTTCCAAAAATTATTGTAAACAATGCTTTTTCAATACCAAATAAGTGAATAAAACTTAAAATACCTGAAATCAAAACCAAAACAGCAATTTTTGTTTTAAAATTTGTCATTTTTATTTTCCTCCTTTACATTTCATATTTTTATTATCCTTGCAGCAGCACTTTCCAATTATATCGCATCCTCCGTTGCAAAATTGATAAAAGGAATTATGGCCAATTGCTGGTTTCATAACGCATTTAGCATAAAAGCCAAACAATTCTTTTGTTGTTTGTGTTTTTGTATCATTATTTCCAAAAAGCAATGGTGATGCAAAAATAAAAGAAATAAAAAATACTAAAATCAAGGAAATAACAGCAGAAGCAGGTATTAATTTTTTAAAATCAAAGAAACTAAAAATAAAATCTTTTTCTTTATAATCAATTATTATTTGTTTTTGTGGTTCAATCTCTTTTAAAACTAAAAGTTGTTTATTTATTTTTAAATAATCTTCATATACTTTTTTACATTCATTGCAATTTGTAATATGTTCTTTTATTATCAACATATCTTTTTGACTTAGTTCATTATCTATTAAAACTGAAATTTTTCGTTTTATTAACTTACAATCCATAAAATCATCTCCTTTCTAATAGATATATACGTATCAGGATTAAAAAACTTGCGTTAGAAAATAGGAGAGATAAAAATTATAATATTTTTTTAAGAAAATCAGCTGGTTTTAATATAGGTATGTTCTTATATTTTTTTATATTTAATAAATGTTTATCTCCGCTTACAATCGCATCAACATCAGCAGCAACCGCGCACTCAATTATTTTATTATCATCTTCATCTTCTTTTATGATATCAATTTTAATATCAGTATCTATTATTTCTGTTATTTTACTGATAAATTTAATATTTTCCTTAATTTCTTCCTCTGTCCAGTTAAATTTAGAATCTAATACTTTACAATATTCAAGAATAATGCTATTAGAAACATATATAGAAATTTTCCTTTTTATTGATAAATTAATCAATTCCCTAACTGTTCCTTCTGGAAAGACAAAGGCAGATATTAAAATATTAGTATCAAATACTACTTTTTTTAGATTTTTTTCCACGCCTTACCTCGTGAACTATTCTGTCTATGTCTTGCATTGTGAAAACGCCTGCCTTTGCTGCTGATTTAGATATTTTTTTTACCTGTTCCTCATACTCTTCTTTTAATAAATACTCAGTCAATGCTTCTGTGACAATAGAACTATAATTTTTCATTTTTTTCTTCTGAATTTTATTCATAATTTCTGCAAGTTCTACAGGTATTGTTACACTTATTGCCTGTGTATTTTTCATAATATTTCACCTCAATTTTATATTATTTTTTAATATAATTATATCATATAATTTTATAAAATCAATATTTTTTTTAAATTCTCCCTTGCTCTAAACAAAAGTGATTCAACAGCTGCTTTTGAAATTTCCATAATCTCCGCTATTTCTTCATAACTTTTTTCTTCATAAATCCTTAAAATTATTGCATTCCTCTGGTTTTCTGGTAATAAAAACAATGTTTTCTTTACTTTTTCCTGTATTTCTGTTGTTTCAAGCAAATTTTCTATATCTGCCTGCGAATTTTTATCTTTTAATTGTTGCTTTATTGTCTCTTCTTCTTTGCTTTTGCCATCAAAACTTAAAGAAACATTTTTATTTTTTCTTTTAAAATCTATTATCATATTATATGCAATTCTGTAAATCCATGTAGAAAATTTCCAGTGTTTATCATAATCGCAAATATGATTATATAATTTAATAAATAATTCCTGTGTTAATTCCTCTGCATCGTCTCTATTAAAAATATTTTTATAAAAGTAATTTAAAATTCTTTTTTGCCATATTTTTATAATATTTTCAAAACTTTTCTTATTTCCTTTTTTTATTTCTTCTATCCATTTTATTTCATCTTCCATTATTTTTATTTTCCTTTTCTTTTCCCCAAAACTTTTTTAAAAATCCTTCCCTTCCTGAACCAATTTTGTATAAATTATAATGTATTTTATTTTTTTTATAATAGTCCTGATGATATTCCTCTGCTTTATAAAAATTTTTATAAGGCAAAATTTGAGTTTTTATTTTACCTTTAAATATTTGCTTTTTTTCTAATTCTTTTTTTGATTTTTCAGCTGATTGCCTCTGTTTTTCATTATGATAAAAAATTGCTGTCTTGTATTGTGGACCTTTATCTGCAAACTGTCCTTGTGCATCTGTTGGGTCAATATTTTTCCAGAAAATTTCCAATAATTTTTCATAAGTTATTTTTTCATGACTATAAGTTATCTGAACTGCTTCAAAATGTCCTGTTTCGCCTGTGCTTACCTGTTCGTAAGTTGGATTTTCCACATCCCCACCGGAATATCCTGCAACAACTTCTATGACACCATCCAGGTTTTCAAAAGGTGGTTCCATACACCAGAAACATCCTCCTGCAAATGTTGCTTTTTCATAATTTTTCATAGTAAAAGCTCCTGTAAAAAAAATAGTAATTATTAAATAAATAAAATATTTTTTCATAAAAACTCTCAATCAGAAAATAAGACCTTTACTTCTTTTATATCCCATAAATTCTGTAATTTTTCTACTATATCCTCTTTTATTGTATTTGCAAACTGATGATTAGAAGGTAAATTTATAATAATAGTAATAATACCTTCTTCTATTTTTATTTCTTTTATTATATTTGTCCTGACAATATCAAGTCCAGCCATTGGATTCATAACATGTTTTAATTTTTTGATAACAGTATCCTGCGTTGTTTTTTCTTTATTTTTAATCAGCCCATTTTTTTCTTCATAATTTTCAATTGCAGCATGTAAGCCATCAACAGCAAGAACAGCGCAATGGGTTTTTACAGGTGGTAAACCGCCGAGTTCATCTGCTGCCATTTTCCAATTTATTTTTTTTGCCTCTTCCAATGTTTTTCCTTTTGCAAGTTCTGTAATAATTGAGCCAGTTGCAATATTTGATGCACAGCCATATGACTCAAATTTAATATCTTCTATCGTATTCTTTTCTTTATTAACTTTTATATAAACCGCTACCATATCACCACAGGCAGGGCTTCCTTCTTCTGCTTTTCCATCAGGGTTTTCTATTTTACCCACATTTCTTGGATTCCTGAAATGTTCTAAAACTTTTTCACTATATGGTAATTTACTCATTTTATTTACCTCCTTTATATAAAGGACTTAATTTCCTTAATTCCTTTATAATGTATTTTAACTTATCTAAAACAAAATCAATTTCATCTTCTGTGTTAAATCTGCCAAAAGTAAACCTGATTGACCCATGCGCTCTTTCATGGCCTCCGCCTATACCCATTATCACATGACTGCCTTCTAATGACTTTGAAAAACACGCTGACCCAGTATTAACTGCAATTTTATGCATGTCAAGATGTAAAGTAATTGCTTCTCCTTCAACATAATGAAAAGATATATTTGCATTTTGTGGTATTCTTTTTTCTCTTGAGCCATTTAAAACAACTTCTTCTATCTCATTTTCTATTTTTTGTATTAACTTATCACTTAAATTTTTTATTTTTAAATTTTCTTGTTCTGTTATAAGTTCAGTCGCATAAGCAAAACCAACTGCCCCTGGTATATTTTCAATGCCTGGTCTTAAATTAAATTCCTGAAATCCACCATCCATTATTTTTTCTATTTTTGTTCCTTTTCTAACAAAAAGCCCTGCAATCCCACGAGGCCCGTGAATTGTATGTGATGCAATTGTAATTAAATCAACAGGGATTTTATTTACATCCAAAGTAACTCGCATAAACGAATGTGTTGCATCTGTATGAAAAATAACTCCCTTTTCTTTACAAATTTTTGCTATTTGCTCAATGTCCTGTATTGTTCCTATTTCCTGATTGCTGTGCTGGACTGAAACCAAAAGTGTATTTAAATTTATCTGCTTTTTTAATTCTTCTATATCAACAAATCCCTCACCATCAACGGGCAAATAGGTAACTTTATAACCTTGCCTTTCCAATTCTTTTGCACTGTTTAAAACAGGAAAGTCCTCTATTTTTGAAACAATTATATGATTTTTGTTTTTATCTTTATTTGCTTTTACAACTCCTTTTATTGCAAGATTGCTTGATTCAGTGTCTGATGAAGTAAAAATAATTTCATCATCTTTTGCATTTAATTTTTTTGCAATTATCTGTCTTGAATTTTCAAGCGCTTCTTTTGCTTCTATGCCATCTGTATAGGCAAATTCAGAAGTTGCAACTGCATATTTTTCAAAATAAAATTCTTTCATCTTTTCCAGAACTCTTTCGTCAAGCCGTGTTGTTGCAGAATTATCAAGATATATTCTTTTTTCCATTTTAATCACCTTCTATCATATAAAAAGAGTTATTTTTGACTCTTTTGCTTCCTGAATATAAGTTCCAACTCCTACATAATCATCAACTAAATCCTGCCTTAAATCTTTTTTCTTTATTCCCATAATCCCCATAGTCATTTCACAGGCAAGAATTTTCCCGCCAAGTTCTTTAAAATCAGAAATTAATTTTTCAAGTGGAGCAACATTTTTTCTTTTCATTAAAAAATTTATTAATAATTTACCAAGTCCAAAAAGGTTCATCTTTGACAGTCCCCCTTTAGTAAGCCCACCTTTTTTCAATCGTAATAAACCCCAGAAAGTAAAAAAAATAGTTGCTTCCATTCCCATAGAAAGTGCACCGTTGCCAATAATTAATGCACTATATAATTTATCAAAATCACCACTATGAACAATAATTGTTGCTTTTTCTTTTAACACTTTATTATTATTTTCCATTGTTTCCCCTCCTCTGTGATTTCTTTTACCTTTTTCCCTGCTGCTTCAACAGCCATTGGTATTTCTTTTTTTGAATTTTCGTGAGTGCCAATGACTTCTATTTCATCGCCTTCTTTTGCTTTTCTCAATGCTTTCCTTACCTCAACAAGCGGCACTGGGCATACCTGATTTCTTACATCTACTATAAATTTATTCATTTTTCCCATCCTCCTTTCTTATTTATCACTTCTTTAGTGATAAAATTTTTAAAAAAATTTTTATTGCAAAAATTTATCTAAAATTTCATAAAGAATATTATTATTTTCTTTTATAAATTTTTTATTTTTCATAATTTCTTTTTTATCTTGTATAAAATTACTTTTTATTAATTCTTTGCTTCCATATTTTAAAAATAATTTTAAACTTTTTTCTGTTATTTCTGGATGAAATTGTAATCCAATTATGTTTTTACCCAGCACAAAACCCTGATTTTCACAGGCATCACTTTGGGCAATACGCACTGCACCTTTGGGTAAGGAAAAGGTATCATTATGCCAGTGAAATGTAACAAATTCATGCGGTAATTTTGAAAAAGGCAATTTATATTTTGCATATCTTGTTAATCTAATTGGAAACCAACCTATTTCTTTATACTTGTTTTTATAAACTTTAGCTCCTAAACATTCTGCTATTAACTGCGCGCCAAGACAAATCCCAAATATTTTTTTGCCATTTCTTATCGCGTTTTTTATAAAAAGTTTTTCTTTTATTAACCATTTATATTTGTCTTCATCATAAACTCCCATTGGGCCACCCATAATTATAAGCAAATCAAAAGAATTTATTTCAGGCAATTCATCATTATTATATATATTTATAATTTTATATTTAATATCCTTATTTTTTAAAATTTGCAAAATATAATCAGGTCCTTCGTAAACCTCATGTTTTATAATTATTGCTTTCATATTCACCTCATTATTAAAAATCAATATATATCACTTATTTAGTGATATATTAACATAAAAAATTTTTTATGTCAAGATTTTTTTGCAATTATAAAATAATCAGGGGCCTGATATGGCAAACCGGTTATTAAACCTCTTACTTTTCTTATAAAATTTTTTAATATTGAATTGTCCCAGCTATCTTTATCTTCCCCATTTTTAATAATTGTAAAACCTGTTTTTTCAAGTAGTTCAATTAAAACCTGGGATGTATACGGTCTTTTATGTGTTATATCATTCCAGAAATTAAAAGTTGCAACATTTATGTTCTTTAAATTTGGAAATATTAGTATTAAAAGACCTTCCTTGCGTAAAAATTTATAGCATCTATTAAATATAAAAATTATTTCATCAGGGGTAAAATGTTCAATTATATGTCTTGCATAAATAACATCAAAAATTTTTTTATTATTTTTTAAAAATTTAATTATTTCACCTTTTATTACTCCTGCTCCTGTCGGCTGCAAATCAATTGAAATAATACTTTTTGCAATTGGTTTACATAATAAAACAAAATCCCCGCAGCCGCCACCAAGTTCTAAAACATTTTTATCTTTTGTTAATTTGGCAAATTTTTGTTGTTTTTTTATAGAAAATTTATCCTGCATATTTAAATGCCTTTCTTAAAATTCAATTCTAAAATTGTTTTAAATCTTTCTTTACTAAAAATAGGTCCTTTTGTAATTACTGATATTTTATCATAAAGTTTTGCAAGTTTCTCGTCTTTTATAAGATTTTGGTCCTGTCTTAATGTTTCTTCATAACCTTCGGGCCACTGCCTTGCAAAATGCCCAATACGCCATCTCTTTGTAACTGGTAATCTTACAGCAAAAGCATCAATAAGTGAAACCTGGTCAATTATATACACATCCGGTCCTGCAAAATAACCAAACATACCAATTGCTGCTGCTATACCAACTTTTTTTCCAGGCATATTACTGTTTTTAATTTTCATTGCTTCTTTTGCATAACCACTATTATCAAGATTTTTTTTCCCATTTGATAAAACATTTAACAAGCCGGTTACTGAATAATAAAATTCTCTTTCTGATACTCTCTGAACCGGAATTTCAACAACAATTTTATTATCAACTTTTAAATTATATATTGTGTAAAAAGGACTTACAAGAAATAAAAAAATAAAAATAATTAAAAAAGTAACTGATGTCTTATATTCTTTAATTAAATTCGCTAAAATTAATAATGCTACAGGCACACAGCAGGCAAAAAATCTGCCAGACATAAAATCTCCACCTATAAATAAAACATAAATTAAATATAAAATAATTCCCATTGTTAAATAAACCAGCTTAGTTTTATTTTTGGTCATAAAATTTATAAAAGTAATAAATATTGAAGAAAAAATAATAAATAAAGTTATCGGGTCTATCATTAATGAATTTAAAAAATACAATCCACCTTCCCGTATTAAATCAAAACGATTAATTCCTGTATTTAATTTAGCATAAAAAGTATTTGGCAACGGGAAACCATAATATATTATTGAAAAAATCTCCCATAAGATTATCGGAATTAAACCCGGTAATGCATATTTTAAATTCTTGCCTTCTTTAATAAAAAATATAAATAATAAAGGTAAAACAATTAATATGGAGTCCGCCCTGTTTAGAAAAATAAATGAGAATATTAAAAAAAGATAAAATGTTTTTTTATTCAAATCTATATTTTTTAAATAAACATAAATGAATAATATTAATAAAAAAAATGTAAGGGAATTTTCAAGTCCGGAAGTTGAAAAATCAATGTATGCCTTTGAAAAACAAAGTCCTGAAATTACAAATAAAAATTTTTCTTTTTCTGTAATCATTTTTTTAAATAATAATATTGATAACAAGGCAAATAAAAAATTTAAAAAAAGCGCTGTAAAATAAGCGTCTTTTAAAATAAAATAAAAAGGAATAAATATAAAAAGAAACAAGGTATTTGTATATGCCTGGACCCTTTCTTCTATGTTAAATCTCAAGCCATAACCATTTATAAAATTATCTGCAACCCTGAATGTAATAAAAGCATCATCCGAAACCCATGCAGTTTTAAAAATAAGTATAATATAATATATAAAAAATAATTTTATTAATAATGATAAAATATGTTCATTATTAATTAATTTTATATTTTTAAATAAAAATAAAATTGTGATTATAAATAAAACAATAAATAAAAGATGAATATATTTATTTATCAGAATTAAATCAAGAAACAAATCAATAACCAAAGTTATTATTAATATAAAAAAAATTATATAAATATATTTTTTATTTTCCTTATTAATCAATAAATAAAATAAACAAATCAATATTGCTATAAAAACAACTATTGATGTTATATTAAAAATCTTTTCCATAAAAATTTTCCTTAATTAATTATAAATTAAATAACGGGTCTTTTATACCTGCTTCTCTAAATCCTTTTTCTCTTAAAATACAGGCAGGACATTTTCCACAGCCGGGCCGCTTTCCTTCATAACAGGTGTGTGTCCATTTTAGTATTTCAATAATGCCGAGTTTTTTTGCAAAAATCACAATTTCTTTTTTTGATTTATTAATCAAAGGAGTATGTATTTTTATTTTATAATCCAAACCCTGCGATAACGCCTTTTCCATTGCTTTAATAAAATTATACCGGCAATCAGGATATCCCGAATAATCTGTTTGCGAAACACCAACAACTAAGTTTTTTATGTTTTTTGTATATGCATAAGATGAAGCAACTGTTAAAAATAAGATGTTACGCCCCGGAACAAATGAGGCAGGCAAATTCTTATTTATCTTATCTCTTTGAGTTACTAAAATTTTTTTGTCAAGCAAAGCGCTATTTTTTATTTGATTAAATTCTTTTATTTTAAAAATTTTATGCTTTACACCTGCAATTTGAGCTATAACTTTGGAACTTCTTAGTTCTATTTTATGTCTTTGACCGTATTCAAATGACACTGCTTCCACATTTTTAAATATTTTTTTAGCCCAGAATAAACTTGTAGTACTGTCCTGGCCACCTGAAAGCAAAACAATTGCATTATCTTTCATTTACACCTCTTTATTTATACAGACCTCGCAATTGCAACTCCACGCACTTCTGTTGCACCATTATTTAAGATAATCTTTGTTATTTCATTCATTGTTGCACCAGTTGTGTACACATCATCAATTAATAAAACTTTTTTATTTTTAAAAGAAAAGTCAGTGGAAAAAGCATTTTTTAAATTTTTAAGCCTCTCTTCTCTGCTTAGTTTATTTTGCGGCAGTGTTTCTTTTACTTTTTTTATTACATTTGAAAAAGATTTATCAAAATATTTTGCTATTTTTTTACCTATTATCTCTGTCTGATTAAAACCGCGTTCCCCTAAAACTTTTTTACTTAACGGCACAGGCACAATAACATCCGGCCATAAAAAATAATTACTCTCTATATTTTCAATTATAAATTTAAATAATAAATCAGCAACTTTTCTTTTACCATAAAATTTTAAAAGATGTATTAATTCTTTTAATGCGCCATCATAAATTCCTGCCTGTTTTACTTTTGTAAATCTCTTTTCATACTGCAAACATTCAAGGCATTTATCTGCAAATACAGAATCTATCGGTTTTGAACAAATAGAACAAACATTACCGGTTAATTTTTTTATTGATAAAAAACAATTTGCACAAACATATAAATATTTAAAATCTTTTATGTATCTCTGGCAATTGCTGCATTGTGTGGGATAAAATAAACTAATTAATCCATTTAAAAGATTCATAAAAAATTATAAAATCCTTTTATAAAATTTATCAATTTTTTCTGCAATTATCTCATTTGTATAATTATTTTTTACTCTTTCATATCCCTTATTTATACATTTAATGAATAATTCCTTATCTTCCATCAGGTCTTTTATTTTGTTACTTAAATCCTTTGAATCCTTTTCTTTGAATACTATACCTGCATCTCCTATAACTTCTGGTATGGCACCTGAATCAGAACCAATAACAACAACTTTTGCTGCAAACGCCTCTATGATAACCCTGCCAAACTGCTCTTTCCAGTTTTTTGTGGTGATTGATGGTAATATAAGTATATCCATTTTATTTAAAAATTCAGGGATTTTATCCCTGTCAATATAAGAATAAAAAATCACTCTATCCTGCAGATTTAACCTGTTAATTTTATTTTTTATATTCTGCAATAAAGGACCTGTCCCTATAATATGCAACTTTATATTTTGAATATTATAAATTGCATCGAGCAAAATTTCTATGCCTTTTTCTTTTGTTAATCTTCCAATATAAACCAAATTAAACTCTTTGCTTTCTTTTTTAATATCTTTTTCCAAAAAATCATTTAAATTAACCCCATATTGTGGAAAAACTTCAATACTTTTTAAAAATCCTTTCCTGGCAAGCAACATTTTAGCTTCTAAATTGCCTGCTATTGCCCCATCACTGTTTTTAATATTATATTTTTCCATAACTGAATAAAAGAAATTATGTTTTCTTTCAATATTTTCCCATGTAAAAAAAATAGTTTTAATATTTCTTTTTTTTGCTTCCCTGACAAATTGCCAGCAAACAGGTGTAAACGGTTCTTCCTCTATATGGATTAAATCAGGTTTTGTTTTTTCTATTATTTCAGATGTATTTAAATAAATATGAAAAAATCTTTTCTCAAACATAAATGTCTTGCCAATAATATAATTTATTTCTTTAAATCCAGTATAACACTTAACTTTAACACCACCTTCAATCCAGTATGAAGGTGTAACAAGTGTTATATTGTGATTATATTTTTTTGCAAGAATCAAAAGTTTTTGTTGATGAAATTTTAAAACTGAACTGTGTGAAACAAATAAAATTTTCATTTTTTATAAATCAGCAAATAAATTTTTATTCTCTTTTACCCACTCATAAAGCAATTTTACACCAACCTGAGGCGTTATCTTTGGTTGCCATTTTAAAAATTTTCTGGCTTTATCTATATTACAGATAAAAACAGGCTGGTCACCAGGCCGCCAATCAGAAAATTTAAGTGGTATTTTTTTATTGAAAAATTTTTCAAGAAAAGAAATAAGTTCTAATAAAGAAAGTGTATTTTTAGGTCCACCGCCAATGTTAAATGCCTGGCCTTTTACCTTTTCAATATTTTTTATTGCAAGTTCATATGCATTTATTAAATCATCTATGAATAAAACATCCCTGACCTGCATGCCATCGCCGTAAATTGTTATTTGTTTGTTTAACATTGCTGCAATTGTAAACCACGCTACCCAACCCTGGTCCTCTATACCAAACTGTCTATAACCATAAATACAGGACTGCCTAAAAACAACAGTTTTCAATCCATAAATTCTGCTATAGTCAATCATATACTGGTCTGCTGTCCCTTTTGAACAACCATATGGTGAATGAAAATCAAGAATCCTTTCTTCTGAAATACCTTTTGGATAATCCTTATATTGGTATCTGTTTTTTTTCTTTACAATTTTTATGTCTGTCATTCCACCATAAACTTTATTTGTGGATGAATATAAAATAACAGGGTCTGCTTTTGTTTCTCTTATTGCTTCAAGCAAATTAAAAGTCCCAAGTGCGTTTATATCAAAATCCTCGCGTGGATTTAAAACAGAAGTTGTAACAGCAACCTGGGCAGCAAAATGAAAAACAACATCAAAATCTTTGTTTTTTTTAAAAACATCAAGTATTTCATTATATTTTCTTATATCACCTTTTATAAATTTTAAATTCTTATTCTGCTGCAACCATTTTAAATTCCATTCAGTCCCACGTCTTGAAAGATTATCAAAAACAAAAACATCACAACCTTTATCAAGAAATCTTTTTGCTGCATTGGCGCCTATAAAACCAGCACCACCTGTTATTAGTATCTTCAATGTTTTTCCTCCTAATCCTGAGTATGTTTGTATTTATATTTCACATATCTTTTTAATGCATCACGCCAGCCGGGCATATTGTCTTTATTAATTAGTTCCAGATGATAGTTTCTAAGTGCTGAAAAAATGGGGCGTTTAGCAGGCCGTTTCCAGTTACTCTGATTAACAACTGTGACATTTGTATGTTTTTTTAATATATTCATTATCTCTTCTACCAGTTCAACTCTTGAACAATACCCCTTGTTACATATATGAAAAAGTCCTACTTCATTTGTTGCAATTAACTCCTTTATCATTTCAGCGACATCAAAAGAAAATGTGGGAGATGAAGTCATATCTTTAACTGCTATTATTTCATTCCCCTGATATATGGATTTTATGACATAATCAACAAACTGATTTCTGCGCTCTCCAAATAACCAGGCAGTTCTGATTATAAGAAAATTAGATGAAATTGTTCTAATAAATTCTTCTCCTGCTAATTTGGATTGTCCATAAATATTAACAGGGCCTGGTAAATCAAATTCAGTATAGGGGGTCTTCTTTTCACCATTAAAAACATAATCTGTGCTTATATGAATCAATCTTGATTTTGTATGGTTGCAGGCAATTGCAATATTTTTGGGTCCAATTGCGTTAACCCGAAATGCTAATTCTGCATTTTCTTCACATTTATCAACATCAGAAATAGCAGCACAATTAATAACAACATCAGGTTTATGTGTATTTAAAGAATGAATAACTGATTCAAGTTTTGTTATATCAACATCTGAACTGCCAAGTGAAATAATATCATTACCTTCCTTTAAAGTTTTTGCAATATCCGCACCTAAAAGTCCTGTTCCACCAAAAATTAAAATTCTCATTTTAGCCCCCTTTGTTTTCTATACCAGTTATCATAATATTTTTTAAACAAACTGCTTTTACGACGTTTTTTATACCAATCTTTATTATTTATATACCATTCTATTGTTTTTTGTAATGCCTGCTTGAAATTAAAAAGATTTTTCCAGCCAAGTTTTCTTATTTTGCCCGAATAAAGAGCATATCTCCTATCATGTGCAGGCCTATCCTGAACAAAATGAATTAAATCTTTACTTTTTCCAAGTAATTCAAGAATATGATTAACAATATCAATATTTTTTACCTCTACATCTCCACCTATATTATATATTTCACCAGGTTTACCTTTTTGAAAAACTAAATCAATGCCACGACAATTATCCTCAACATAAATCCAGTTTCTTATATTTTTCCCATCACCATATAATGGCAATTTCTGATTTTCAAGCGCGTTTGTGATAAAAAGCGGTATAAACTTTTCCGGATGCTGATAGGGGCCGAAATTATTGGAACTTCTGGTTACAATAACAGGTAATCCATACGTCTTATAAAAAGAAAGTGCAATTAAATCCGCTGATGCTTTAGAAGATGAATAAGGACTGGTTGGATTTAAAATATCATTTTCTTTTGAATGTCCTTTTTCAATACTGCCATATACTTCATCGGTTGATATCTGAATAAATCTGTCAATCTTATGTTTTAATGAATATGTAAGGAGGTTTACAGTTCCATTTATATTTGTTTCAATAAATTTAGAAGGTGTCATAATAGATCTATCTACGTGTGATTCAGCAGCAAAATTAATTACAGCATTTACTTTTTTTATAACCCTGTCAATTAATTTACTATCTCTTATATCACCCCTTATAAACTCAAAATTTTTGTATTTTTTTAATTTGCTTATTGCTTCTGGATTTGATGAATAAGTCAATAAATCTAAAACTGTCACAGAATAATCTGGATGTTCATTTAAAATATAATGAACGAAATTTATACCAATAAATCCGGCTCCGCCAGTTATTAAAATTTTCATTATCTGTCCTTTCTGCTCCAATCATAAGGTATTTCTTTTGTATGGGCTGGCAATCTGAATTCATCCGGTTTTTTTCTATTATAAACTTCTGTTATTGTATTAATTACTATTGCTTCGGTTTCAGAAATTCCCTTAAATCCGTGATAAACCAATTTGGGAATCTGGATAACCAGAGGATTATGTTCGCCTATAAAAAACTCATTTATTTCGCCATATGTTTTTGAATTTTTCCTGGCATCATAAAGAACCAATTTTATCATACCCTTTACACAACAAAAATTATCTGTTTGTTTTTTATGATAATGCCATCCCTTTACAACACCGGGATAAACTGTTGTCATATAAACCTGTCCAAATTTTGTAAATATATCATCATCTTTTCTTATTATCTCTGCCAGACGACCTCTTTCATCACAATGAACTGTAAGTTTTTTTATATTAACGCCCTGTATCATATTATCCTCCTCCACAAAATAAATTTACAATTTACATTTTTATAAATTATTTGCACCATATTTTTTTACGAAATTATTTGCATTTAAAAGTGCGTCCTTTGATTCACCGCAATCATACCACCAGCCATCAAGTATATTATACTGTAATTGTTTTCTTTTTAAATAAATATTATTAACATCGGTTATTTCCAATTCTCCGCGTTTCGAAGGTTTTAATTTTTTAATAATATCAAAAACATCGTTAGTATAAAAATAAATCCCTATAACAGCAAAATTTGAAACCGGTCTTTTAGGTTTTTCAATTATTTTTATAATCTTTCCATTTCTTATTTCAGCCACTCCATATTCACAGGGATTATCAACTTCTTTTAAAATTATTCTTGCACCTTTTTTTTGTTTTTTAAATTCCTGAACAAATTTTATTATATTTTTTTCTATTATATTATCACCGAGAGCAACTACCATTTTATCTTTTCCAACAAAATCTTCACAAAGTTTTAAAGCATCTGCAATGCCGCCTTCGCCTTCCTGATATGCATAATGAATATGTTTTAAACCGAATTCTTTGCCATTTCCAAGAAGACGTAAAAAGTCACCGGAATTATTTCCACCTGTTACTATCATTATATCTTTTATGTCTGCTTTAATCATCATTTCTATGGGATAAAAAATCATTGGTTTGTTATAAACCGGTAAAAGATGTTTATTGGTAATTCTTGTTAATGGATAAAGCCGCGTTCCAAGTCCGCCTGCTAAAATTATACCTTTCATTTTTTCTCCTGAAAATCAAATTAAACAGATTGATTTATATTTTTATTATTGGATACATTTATTCTCTGTAAAACAAACAAAGCCTCATCAGCAAATAAATTTTCTGTCTTAAAAAATATATTTATCTTCTTTCCATTTCCTGAAAAATAAATTTCTTTAATTATTTTTATTTCATTTTTCTTACAAAATTCTTTAAAGTCCTTTATTGTAAGAAGATGAATATTAGGGGTATTATACCATTCAAAAGGCAATGCAGAACTTTTTGGCATCTTGCCAGTAAAAAAAAATTTAATTCTTAAATTAATTGATGCAAAATTAGGAAATGTCACAATTGCCATCTTTCCGATACGAACAATCTGTTTTAATACATAATCAGGCCTTTTAACTGCCTGCAGTGTCTCTGATAAAATTACATAATCATAAGAATCATCTTTTATTTTGTCAAGTCCTTCGTCAATATCTTCCTGTATGACAGAGACCCCTTTTTTTATACACTTTAAAACTTCATCTGTGCTTATGTCTATTCCAAGTCCATAAACCTTTTTCTTTTCCCATAATAAATTCAAGAGTTCCCCATCGCCACAACCAAGGTCTAAAACCCTTGAATTTTCATCAATTATACTTATTATTTGTTCGTAAACATTTCTTAAATAAATATCCCTATACATATATTCTCCTGCTCATTATTCAATTTTAGCATGGGAAAGAAAGTTTTTTATTGCCTGGCTTAATATTTTATTTTCTGTCAAACTTCTTTTTTCAAGCAAAAAAGCATCGTGTCCATATTGTGATTTAATTTCCAGATAAGAAACATCTTTATTATTTATTCTTAATGCTTCTACAATGGTTTTTGCCTGTGATGTTGAATAAAGCCAGTCAGAGGTAAAGGAAACTAAAAGCATTTCTGCCTCAACTTTCTTTAGGGCTTTTACTAATGAGCCACCACCATATTTTTCTGCTACATCAAAATAATCCATTGCTTTTGTTATATATAAATATGAATTTGCATCAAATCTATCAACAAATTTTTTACCCTGATGTGCTAAATAACTTTCTACTGCAAATTCTCTTTCAAATTTATTTTCAAAATCGTCACGATTCGGGTCTTTTTCTGTGTTAAGTATTCTATAAGTATAGGACTTGTTTGAATACTGTAATTTCCTGCCAAATTTTTTATCCATTCCTTCTTCACTTAGATAAGTTATATGAGCAATCATCCTTGCAATAGCAAGTCCTGTCAACTTTTTGTTTTTTCCATAATAATTTCCATTTTCCCAATCAAGGTCTGTAATTATAGTATTTCTACCAACAGCATCAAACGCAATTTCCTGAGCTGACTGTTCTGCACAGGATGCAATTATTATGGCTGATTCAGGCACATCAGGAAATTGAAGACACCAGTCAAGTGCCTGCATACCACCCATAGAACCACCTATAACTGTAACAAGTTTTGAGATCCCAAGATAATCAAGTAGTTTTTTTTGTGCACGCACCATATCATGTATGGTTATCACAGGAAAATCAAGTCCATAAGGTTTACCTGTTGCAGGATTGGTAGAAGATGGTCCTGTTGAACCATAACAACTACCTATAATATTTGAACAAATAACAAAATATTTATTGGTATCCATTGCTTTACCGGGACCTACCATAATATCCCACCAGCCCGGACTTTCATCATCAGGAGAATGATACCCCGCAACATGAGCACTGCCTGACAACGCATGAAGAATTAAAATTGCATTATTTTTCTTTTTATTTAATTGTCCGTAGGTTTCATAGCATAAAGTAATAGGACCTAATTTCTGGCCACTGTCTAAAATCATTTCATTGGGCGGTTCTGCAAATGTAAAAAATTGTGGCGTAACAATTCCAACCGAGTTATTATCTGTTTTATTCATTTAATTTTTTTCACCTTTTCATTTTGTTTTTATGTTATTATATATATGTTTTTAAAAAAATCAATTTATATTTTTTGTTTTTTGGAAAATTAAAGAAATTTTTCAGATAAAAAATTAATGGGAGAGACCCTCAACTTGGATTAACTTTTTATCCTGCCGTCTCTCCCATAGCCCGATGTTGCTAAAGGGCTCTAATATATGTATAGCATAAGAAGTTATAAAAGTCAAGTTTTGCTGATCTTAATTTTATAAAAGGATAAAAAAAATGAAAAGAATTTTATTAAATGTATGTTGCGCTCCTGATGCAACACACTCAATAAATGTTTTACATGAAAATGGATTTTATATAGTTACTTTTTTTTACAATCCTAACATACATCCACAAGAAGAGTACGAGGCGCGATTTAATGATATGATAAAGCTTGCGAAAAAAATGCAAATAGAGAATATTGCAGATATTCCTTATGATATTGAAGAATGGAAAAAAAGATGTGATTTATGGGCTAAAGAAAAAGAAGGTGGAAAAAGATGTATTGAGTGCTTTAAATTAAGATTAGAAAAATCAGCACAAAAAGCAAAGGAATTAGGGATAGACACTTTTGCAACCACATTAACAATATCACCGCATAAAAATGCTGATTTGATTAATAAACTGGGAAAAGAAATTGCAGAAACTTATGGAATAAAATATTATGAATCAAATTTTAAAAAAAAAGATGGCTTTAAAAAATCAATTGAATTATCAAAAAAATATAATTTATACAGGCAGAATTACTGCGGGTGTATTTATTCAAAAAAGAACGTTCTATAAAAATGTTCGGTACTGATGTTCAGTAAAGATGTTCGTCCTTTCCGAACATCTTTTCCGAATATCCTTATTCAATTACAACCTCTTTTGTATCCAGCAAAGTTGAATTATCTGATATTCCATCATATAATTCTATTCTTATTACCTTTTTAAATTCTTCACCTTCGCCTGTTGATAAATATATCCAGCCCCTCCATTCACCTTTACTATTTATAGGATATTTCCCCTGATACCAGATTTCTGTATCTGAGAGTAAAACAAAAATTTTTACAGAACCATTTTGTGGTGGGTCTATAACTTTACCTTCTAATGGTAATTGTTTATCTTCTACTTTCTTTCCAATACCAATTGGATTTGCAAGCCATAATTTTATCTGCGGATAACCCCATTTATTTACATCTTCTAATGCAATATTGGTTATTTGAATTCTATTGCTTTTTTTGGGTTCATAAGTCCATTCACTTCTTGACTCTGATTTTGTAACAGTAAATCTGCATCTTAACATAAATAATAAAAGAAGGAAAAAAATAAAAACTGCCTCTGCGACTACAATAACTGCCAAATACTCACTCATAATATATACCTGGCTTTATAATAAATTTAAAAATATTTTAACAAATTTATTATAAAAAATCATTATTTTTTTTGGGGGTTAAATATTTTGAAGAATAATTTTTACTAAATTAATTTTTTTTATCCTCTGCAAGTAACCTGTTTATCTGTTTAACTGCTGCAGGAATTACATCTTCCGGTTTTTTCTCTCCTGCCCAGATTTTATCAAGCGCAGGATACAAGTATGAACTTAATGCTTCTTCCCATTTTAAACTATCAGGCATAAAATCACCTGCATCTGCTGCAGTTAATAAAAAATCCTTTGATTTAGGCGGTTTTCCATCCAGAAAATCTTTTGATTTTGCAATTTCAATTATAGCAGGCTGTGCAAGTCCAGTTCTTGCTAAATCGCGCTGCCCTTCATCCCCTGATAAAAACGTGAGAAGCTTCCACGCTTGTTCCGGATATTTAGTTGTCTTTAATATTGCATAGCCACCACCGCTGCATAAAAAACCGTTTTTGCCATCTTTGGGTTTAGGAAAAATTGTGCAATCCCAGTCAAACTTTTTTATTTCTCTGAAAAAGGGTGTTTTCCAGATGCCGGAAAAAAACATACCAACTTTACCCTGCATAAACATATCAGCAGAGCCAACACCGCCCATAGCAGTCAGTTGTGAAGGCGATGGCATAATTTTGTATTTATAAATTAAGTCCTGTCTGAATTGTAAGCCCTCAATTGCTTCTTTGCTGTCAAGCAAACATTTTTTCGGATTTTTTAAATCATCAACATATTTTCCACCTTTTGATAATACAAATGCATCCCATATTGTCCAGTCATCTGCAAATCCAAAAGTCATTGAGCCATCTGAATTTTTCTTGGTTAATGCCTGTCCATATTTTACAAGGTCATCCCATGTCCAGTCATTGGCTGGATATGGAAGTCCTGCTTCATCAAATAAATGTTTATTATAATAAACAACACAAACCGGTGCTATATCACGTGGCAGGACATAAATAGTATCTCCAATTGAAAATTTTTGAATAATACGTTTATAAAATTTATCAATTGGAAAATTATCTTTTTTGATAAAATCATTGAGTTGCAATAAAATTCCACGCGCAGCATAATTATAAAATCTTTCTGCGTTTACAAACATTACATCAACAGGATTACCACCTGCAATCATAGTAAGTATTTTTTCTGTGTATGGGTCTCCTGCAGGAAGACGTTCTAATTTTACTTCTATTTCAGGATTTTCTTTTTCAAATCTTGCAACACTTTTTTTAATTATTTCAATTTCTTTAATGTCTCCCCAGAATGCAACACGAAGTGAAATAGTTTTTTGTTTTGGTGGTTTAATACAGGAAATAAAAAAGAATAATAAAATAATAAATAAAATCAACGAAAACGTTTTCAATTTTGCCATTACAAAACCTCAGCTAAATTTTATAATTTTTTATTTTAAATTACGGGATTGTGTAATATATAACTAATTTAGGTCTCCATGAAAGCGTTGAAAATTCTTTTCCTGCAAACTGTATAAAAGACGCTTTTGTTTCATCTGTAACTTTTACGACAATACCATAATTTGTAGAAGGAGATTGTATCCAATCTTTAACAACCGTTGTATTTAATTTTAAAGTATGATATGAAACATATGTATTTACTTTAACCGCATCACTTATAGGTGTTGTTTCAAAATCACCACCCGGATTTGTCCATAAATTGGAACCTGAATAATTATTCCATGACACATTTGTTGTTTCAGAACCACTACAATCACCTGTTCCCTCTGTCCAGTTGCGCGTTAATTTGTAAGCACTTATATTAGATGCAGTAAATGTAACTAAGTTACCACCATATAATACAAGATACGCGTCTTTAATTGTAACATTTGCCGGTATAAAATTATCTAAATTACCAAATTTTAATACTAACCTTGATGTACCTATATACCCACTTACTAATGCCAAAATATCACACCTACCATAATTTCTTGTTGGATATCCATCATTTATAATAAGACTGTCATAAGCATTTTGATAAGTAGAACCTGGATAAACATTATACTGAAACATCTGAACATAAAGTGGTTTGCCATCTTCACCTGTTGCTCCTGCAGGACCTGTTTCACCTTTACACGATAGCAAAAACATTCCTGTTAATATTGCAAATAGTAAAATTATATTTTTTTTCATTTTTTCCTCCTTAAAAATTTAATTCAAAGTATAATAAATTACTAATTTGGGTCTATATGAAACTGTTGAATTGTCTGTTGAGTAAAATCCAGCCCATCTGTCTTCATTTATATTTTCTGTATCTGATATAAAAATTAATCCAAAATTATTCTGAGGATTATCAATCCATTTTTGAACAATTGATGGGTTTATACTAAATATTTTGTATTCACCTGATTTATCAATATAAAGAGAGTTTCCTACAGGTGTTGTTGAATAATCACCGCCTGCAGTATTCCAATTGGTCCCTGTTTCACTGCTATTCCATGTAGCTTCAGTTTCTTCCCAGTATTTATTTATTTCATAAGGGGTTACAGTTATTGTTGTTGAAGAAGGACTTAACATATAACAATATAATATTATATCTGCTTTTTTTATTTTTATATGTTGATTCTGTAATTCACTTAAATCAAATTTTAAAAGCGCTCTTTCTTTTCCATTATGCATTCCTGATTTATAACGGCCAATAAAAAAATAATCAATTGTACCATAATTTGTATCTGCAGCCCAACCACCTTCTAAATAACAATCAGTGACCCCTGTGTATGCATCTGATGGATAATTTCCTGATTGAAACTGCAAAACCGCTGCATCTTCACCTGTAGGGCCTGTTGGTCCTACATCTCCCTGAGAACAGGATAAAACAAAAATCAAAGGTAACAGCAACAAAACAAACGATAATTTATCTTTCATCAATATCCTCCTTTTATTAATATTTTGTATATAAAAGTTTACCACAATAATTTTTTTAATACAATATTTTTTTAATATAAAAAAATTATTTTATCTTCATCTAATTATTGTTATTTTTTTAATTTTTCTTTCAACAGCACCATAACTGGTAATTGCTTCAAAAAAGCATATATAAACTCCTCTTGAAACTAAATTGCCATTTGAAGTTTTTGTGTCCCATTCTACAAATCCGTTTTGTAGAAAAGAATCTGCCTGCCAGATGAGTTCGCCTGCTATATTATAAATTTTAATTTTTACTTTTCCATATTGTTTCTCATCCTCATCACCAAACCATTTTATTTGAATTTTAAAATTATCTGGATATTTTTTTCTATCCAATGGATTAGGTATTATTAATATATCTTTAATATAAAAATTTTCAGGTCGTAATACAACTACAGTTTTTGATGCAACTACTGGAGAAATATTATTTTTATTTACAATAATCTGCAACTCATATACTCCTGACGACAGTAAAGTTCCATTTTCATTCTTACAATCCCATATAATATTATCATCAGAATTTAATGTATATTGTATTTCTATTTTATTATTATCCGGTTGCAATCTTATTACATCAGGAATATTCTCCAGTGTTATATGTAAATTACTCGTTTTGTAACTCCTGATAGAGCGAACAATTTCTCCTGCTGAATTAAAGACCTTAAATTCTACATATTGCCTTGCATCAAAAACAGTTATATCTTTTGTAAGTGTACTAATATGTCCATATGCGTCCTTTTGTTCCACTTTTAGATAATATTTCCCTGAATCAACATATTGAGACTGGTTGTTTTTAATATCCCAGTAAAATAAACTCCCTCTATCAACCTGATTTTCCGGCGTTTTTATACCTGATAAAAATATTTCAAGATAACCATCCTGATTTGAAATTAAATCTGTCTGAACACCATTTAATAATAAGTTAATATCTTTTAATTGGCCATCAGAAACACTTGTTGCAACATCTTTTACTTTTTCACCTGCTTCATTATATACTGCAATAGAGATTGTATATGGATAAACTACCGTGGTAGGTGTTATTGTTGCAGACATAGTATTTGTAAAAGTTGGTGTAATAGTAAAAGTAAATGTAGGCGTTGCTGTTATGGTATAAGTATTTGTATTGGTAAAACTTGCAGTAAATGTAAATGTCATAGTATAGGTTGTTGTATATGTGGCTGTATAAGTATATGTAAAAGAAGGACTTGGTGTTGATGTGGGAGTAAATGACAAAGTTACAGTAAAAGTCCTGCTTGGTGTATTTGTCTCTGTTATTGTAAATGTATCTGTTCCGGTATATGTTGATGTTGGCGTATTGGATGATACCGTATTTGTAAGAGTGATTGTTGGAGTATGTGTATCTGTTGATGTAAATGTTGGAGTATGAGTATTTGTACCTGTATAAGTACAGGTATTCGAAAAAGTAGGTGTTGTAGTTGGTGTAAAACTAAACGTTGCAGTAAACGTTACTGTAAAAGTATCTGTCCATGTCGGCGTTGCAGTTGGTGTATTGGAAGAAATTGTATCGGTAAATGTAAAAGTCGGTGTTAAAGTCCGTGTATATGTATATGTCGGAGTTGAAGTTTGTGTATATGTTAAAGTCATTGTGGGCGTAAATGTTGCTGTAAAAGATGGAGTAGATGAAAAAGTTATAGTAAAACTAGGCGTGGGTGTATTTGTATTTGTGTAAGTTATAGTGACAGTAAAAGTGGGTGTTGGTGTATATGTATCAGTTGAAGTTGGTGTATATGTAGGAGTATTTGTATTTGTCGGCGTTGGCGTATACGTTGATGTAAATGTTGGCGTATATGTTAATGTGTATGTAAAAGTATATGTATAAGTCGGTGTAGGTGTGCTTGTATTTGTAACAGTAGGAGTGGGTGTATTTGTTGGTGTAGATGTATTAGTATATGTAAATGTGAAAGTCGAAGTTACAGTATATGTTGGTGTCCATGTATTTGTAATTGTCCATGTGGGAGTATTTGTACTTGTTGGTGTATGTGTTGGCGTAGGCGTGCGCGTGTAAGTATTTGTCGCAGTGTATGTTGGAGTTATTGTTGGTGTAACTGTAGGAGAGCCACAATACACATCCAATACTGTTTCATTGGAATATACAGGAATTACAGGGTCATTACCATCAAGAGCTGCTTTGTTAGTTATCAATCCGCATCCTGTTGCAATACCCCACCATGTAAATGAACCACTCTGATCACTTATATTTCCAAGTGTCCACCTGACCATTGTTACTCCGCCTACTGTTACTGTTCCACAACTAACATTTCCAGGGTTACATCCGACATACGTTATTCCATTTGGAATAGTATCATATAAAAAAGTATTTGCAGAAACTCTTGGTAAATAAACAGCAAAATTATTATAAATATCGCGCGTTAAACCATTGTCTCCTCTTTGTTCACTTATACCAGGTCGCCAATCATTATAAGTTCCAAGTCCATCACATCTCCAATTAGGATCCGCAGCTGCACCAACTTGAGTCCAGGTTGTGCCATTAATTCCATTTATAAATGTGGGTTCCGGATCTCCCTTAGGCCATACTTTGGCAGTATAAACATAATTGTTTCCATTTTGAGTTACTTCTATTCTTACCCTAAACCATTTATATCCAACTATTCCAGCCGGATTATTTGCTGTTCCACCATACCAATTTGTTGATGCCCCATCCCAAACCTGAAAAATAATATATCCACCGGATGTCCCTGCAGGTGTATTATCAATTGATAAAATTAATGAAACAGACCTGCCCTGCGCACCTTGCTGTCCATTTGACCTTATAATTATCTGCGCATCCGCTCCTTCATAACCTCCTGGATCAATCATTACATCGGATAAAATTATACCTGTACAAAACTGATCTGAATTATTCGCACCACTTCCATCATCAACAAGTAAAGCCGGATATTTAGCCTGTCCTGTAGCATCTCCAGTAATATATGCATCTCCGGTTCCACATGGATCTGCAATAGTCCATGTTCCATATTCTACCGGCGTTGAATTAAAAGGCTGAAATCTCCAACCAGCAGGTGGTCCGGTCGTTTGAGTATATGTTCCAATTGTATTATCAAATGACCTAAATAATCTTAAAACAGAACCGGATATTCTATATTCAAGTGCATAAGTAATTGACATTCCATAACTTAAAAAATTTTCTGATTGATATTTTTTGACAGACATTGCCGGTTGTCCAACAACTAAATTCGTAGTGGATACCTGCTGTGTCAGCGATGGCATAATACCTGTTGCAGTGTTTATTAAAATATCTCCATTTGTAGCAGGCGGTTTTAATAATCTTAACAAAATCCACACACTGCCTACCGCACTACCTCTTATATTTGTTCTATCCGGTAAAACCCATGTAATAGTGCCTGATGTAGAACCAACAGGTGGTTGTGAAATAATCATTGAATTTGGTCCTGCTTCAACAAGTTCAAATCTTCCATTACCGGGAATATTTTCAGCAATAGTTAAAGGGCCATTTGCATATTCATAATCAATTAAATATAAAACAAAGTCGCCATTTTCATTTGCTATACCTTCAACTCTTTTATGTATATTAAAGTTACGTGGTAATAAAGGTATTTGCCAGGATATTGAACTATTCGTTTGACAGGCAGACAATCCAACCCAATCACCACGATAAAGTTGGTCTTTCATTCCTATATGTAAATATAAATTTGTAACATTACAACCCGGAAAATCTGTGGCATCTGGAATATGGATTAGAAAAGTTTTTGTTGCGAGATTTCCATTTGTTTCATTTGTATCACAAGTTGTGCAGGTTCCCGGCGGAATGCCAGATCCTGAATACACATTATACCCTATTCTGTTTTGAGTAGGATATGCAGTTTTAAAATCAACTCCATCGCTACTTACTAAAAATATCTGTCCACCTGAGCCAGGCGCCAGCCTGTTTGGATTATTTGACACTGCAATATTTATATCTGCCTGTTGATATACACTATGACAATATGTAACAGTAACAGTAACCAAATCTCCAAAATTTGGATTGGGGGGATTCATAGTTACAGAAACAACCCTTGGCAATCCTGCGAATAATGAAAAAGAAATAAAAAAATATGTAATAAATAAAATTAGATTTATAATTATTTTTTTTCTCATAATAAAACCCTCCAAAAAAATATCTATATCTTATTTGCCCTGAATATCTTATCGCCTCCATTTTTAATTATTATAAATTATATAAATTCACTGTTGATTTGTCAAGTTTTTTTATACGTTTTAATTAAAGCGGTTTAACGTTAAAAAACACAAATTTAAAACAAAAATTTTATTATTTAAAACATCATATAGAAAATACATTATTTTTATTTGCAACTTTTTTAGTTTTTATGTGTCTAAATTAAAGGATATGAAAAAAAAGGCGATAAATAAATTAAAGACAAAACACAGAAAGGTTGTGATGAATATGAAGGCAAAAGTTACAATCTTTAAGGTAAAAATAGGGCAGGTAAAGAATTTCCTTTCTGTAAATGATTTAAAACAATGGCCTCAAATGAATGTGACTTATAATTATTTATCTGATATAAAACTAACAACTAACTGGAAAGAATTAAAAGGTTATAATTACTCAATAACTAAACTGCTTTTCCTGACAGTAAATTAAAAGATGTTCACTAATGATATTCGTTATTGATGTTCTCTACTGATGTTTTTTTTGCGAACATCCTTTACGAACATCTTTCCGCGCATCCTTTGCGAACATCTTTCTATCTCACTGCTTTCCCAGTTATAACCCTTATTATCCTTCCCACTATCTTAATAAGTCCAGTTAAATTCCATTTCCAGTCAAAAGGTCTAATCTGTCTTAATAAATACAAAGGTCTTAATAAAATTTTTTCATAAGCATATTGTCTTAACTTTTTTAAATCATTCGCAGTTAATTTTTCTGTTCTTATAACCGGCTCTTCTGAAAGCGGGAAATACTTTGACCAGTCCTTGGTTAATAAAAATCCATTTTTTTCATAATATTCATACATATCTGTGTTTGGAAAAGGAACTGCAAAACAAAATTGAGTATAAAAAGGGTCTATCTCTTTTATAAATTTTATTGTTTCTTCTATTGTTTCTTTTGTTTCTCCGGGAAGGCCAATGATTGCAAGCCCATAAAATAATATTTTTAATTCTTTACACCATTTTGCAACCTGTCTTATTGCATCAAGAGAAACACCTTTTTTAATATTTTTTAAAATTGTTTCAGAGCCGGTCTCAATACCAATTGCAATTTCTTTCATCCCTGCTTTTTTCATTATTTTTAACATTTCGTAATTTACTAAATCCGCGCGTGTGCAGCAAACCCAGTTTATTTTATTTAAGCCCTCTTCTATCATTCTTTTGCATATTTCTTCAACCCTGCCTTTTTTTATTGAAATAGTATCATCAAAAAATAAAAATGATTTTATTTTAAATTTTTCTTTTAACCATTTTATCTCGTCAATTACATTTTCAACACTTCTTTCTCTATATTTTGTTTTACCATAAGCGCAAAAAGTGCAGGAATACGGACATCCACGCGTTGTTGCAATAAGTGCAAAAGGCGGTTGCATAACACCTGTATGATATGGATTTAATGAAGGCAGTAAATGATATGCAGGATGTGGCAGCGCATCAAGATTATCAATAAAATCTGCTTTTGGGGTTGTTGTTACTTTACCATTATAATAATAAGAAATTCCCCTGACATCATTTAAATAATTAAAAAATTTATCATTTATTTTGCTGTATTTATCAAATAAGCAGGATGCTGGCTGATGGCTTGATAAAAAATCAATTTTACTTTTATATAATACAGAAATAAGTTTTTCAATGACTGCTTCTGGTTCTGAGTCAATAAAAATATCAACATCTTCTTTTTTTAATATTTCATCCCTTATTTCAGGAACATCTGATATTATTTTATTTCTTAAAACAGTTATAGCACCAACATCTTTTGCAACTGATAAAATAGAAAAATCCTGCTTTTGAGTATCAAAACCACTGCGGGATATTAAAACATCAGGGCTATATTCAACTATTCTATTATGCACATAATTAAATGAATAATCAAAACCATTTGCATCAATGAAATTAATTTCATAATCAGGATTTTTTTCAAGAATTGCAGCCATATATAATAAAGAAAGTGGCGGATAAACAGAACCAATATCCTTATGCTCAAAACGCTCTTCGCGGACAACCGGGTATCCGTCTACTCTTGGTGGATTTACAAGCATTATTTTTAGTTTCATTTTTCACCAGATTTGTTTTTGTTAAATAGTTATAAAATAAAAAATCAAAAAAAGCAAATATTAAAATATTTTTAATAATCCTTTATATGACCTAAAAGTGACTTTATACCACGTAATGCTATGTCAATATCCCTTAATGACTTTATTGAAAATAAACTTTTTATTAAAAATAACGGATGGGTATGAATATTCCATATTTTTCTGCACCAGTATGCTGTATCAATATCTGACTTTAAAATATTATGTTCCATATCAAAATTTTCATAATCAAAAGCATATTCAGTCAGCCAGTTATTTTTTTGTGCATCTTTATATAAAGGGGTGCCAGGATATGGCATTACAATTGATGCCTGTAAAGAATCCCCAAAATGTGTTTTATAAAACATTAACTCTTTTGCCACATCGTAGGTCTTTTTCACATCATCTTCTTTTTCCCAAGGATAACCTACCATTATTGTCATTAAAATTTTAAATCCATAATTTTTTGCTCTTTTTATATTTTCTTTTATTTGCACTATTGTTTCAAGTTTTCCAATTCGTTTCAATGTCTCTGTATTTCCAGATTCTAAACCTACTTTTAATAATCTGTAGCCAATTCTTTTCATTAACACACATTTTTCTTCTGTTAAATCTTCTGCCCTTGCATTTGAAGAAATTACAAATTTGTCTTTTAATTTTCTTTTTTCAATTTCAATTAAAAACTCAGTTAGCCAGTCACAAGACCATATTGCACCTGATTCATTATCATCAAATATCTCAAATACTTTATATTTTTCCACAAGCATTTCTATTTCTTCTGCAACATTATAAGGTGAACGTAATCGGGCTTTTTTTTGCCAGTAAGCATGCTGCCATATACAAAAGGTACAAATACCACCTATTTCTTTTCCTTCCCTGCCGCAACCCCTGCCTGTTAAAATATATGCACAGGGTCTGTATAAATAAGCTTCGCCATAGGTTTTCCAATCAGTTAAGTCCCTGTCAATAAATGGTAAAATATCAATATTATCATACAACAACGCTGTGCCTGTATTTTTTATTGTTCCATTTTCCTTAAAAAAAATCCCTGAAGGCATATTACCTCTGCCAGATAAATGCTCTATTAACTGTGCACCTGTTATATCATAATCGCCACCTGTTATAACAAAATCAACAGAACTGCTTTTTAATGATTCTTCCGGGAAAAAGCTGACGTGGTCCCCAAATAAAACAAATTTACAATTTTGCAATAGTTTTTTATACTCATCAATCCACAGCCAGTGCTTTTTTATTATTGGTGCTTTTGTTTCAATAAAAATAAAATCAGGATTAAAATCAATTAATTTTTTATCAAAATCAAAAATATTTTTATTAATTGCATCTAACCATAATACACTATGTCCATTTTTTTTTAAAATTGTAGCAAGAGAAGCAGGAATAAGTGGAAAAATTTTTATCTGTTTAGAATTTGTAAATTTGAATTGTCTGTTTTGACCAAGTAATGGAATTTTATTATTACGAAATAAAGGTGGATAAACTATTGCAATTTTCATCAATTACCATAAAAAATTCAAAGGATTTAATGCTACTCCATTTTTATGAATTGCAAAATGCAAATGCGGTCCTGTTGTTCTTCCTGAGTTGCCTGTTTTTGCAATTAACTGACCTGAGCGAACTTTTTGCCATGGTCTTACATAAATTTTACTTAAATGCCCATACAAAGTTGTATAGCCATCTTTATGCTGGATTTTAATATAGTATCCGAGATTTTCATCCCAGCCGGTAAATATAACTATACCATCTGCTGCTGCACCTACCCATGTGCCTATTTTCGCACGAATATCAACAGCTTTATGTCCATGTTTTTCACCGGTAATAGGATGTATTCTTGTGCCAAATAAGGAAGTATATGTCCCACACAAAGGTGAACGAAACATTGAACGCTTTGCATAAAGTTGCCGTAAATTATCAGACATATAAACCGGCTTTGCGCCTGGTATAAATAACATATCAAGAATATTTAATTTTTCTTTTTTTAAATTATTTGCCTGTTTGATTTTTTCTTTATCCACTTTGTAAAGTTCTGCTATCAAATCAAGTGTTTCTTCTTTTTCAAGGACTTGATGTAATACTCCAGTTTTATTAGATAAAATAATTCCCTGATTAAGACGTGCTTTTAAATCCTCCAATTCCGGATTGCAACCAATCACAGTATCAATATTAACTCCATATTTTTTTGCAACTGTCCAAAAATTCTCACCTAATTTTATTGTATGTAAAACAAATGCAATATCTCTGGCTTTTAATTTTTTCTGTAAATAAATATAAGCAAGTTCTTTATCCCTTTTACACACATCTGCATAATTATCCTTAAATAATTCATTTAAATTTTGTCCTTTTTCTTTTATAAGATTTTCAAGTTTTTCCTCTTTTAATGAAGATAAAGCAATGCTTTCTTTGGAAGATAAGAATATTGAAACACAAATAATGGAAATAACAAATATAATTATCAATGATGCTATTAAAATTCTTTTAAAAGAAATACCTGTTTTTATATCTTTTTTCTTTTGAATTAAATAATATAAATAATCCTTCATAATCTATCCTTTAAATTTTTCATTTTGAAAAAGCGGGATTTATATCCCTGTTATAATCCTTTTTCCTTGCCTTTTTTATAGATAATATATAAAATAATCAAAAAAATCAATATAAATATTTAAGGAGCTATGTATGAAAAATATAAAAGTTGCATACTTAGGCGCAGGTGAAATATCTGACAGATTTATAATAATGGCTCAGAAATTAGAAAAGGTTGAAAATATTGCCATTTATTCAAAGCACATAGAAAATGCCAAAAACAAAGCATTAAAATACAACATACCTTTTTATTATGATGATTATATAAAAATGCTAAAAGAGGCAAAGCCAGATGCTGTAATTGTCACAACACCGCATTCATTGCATGCCAAACATTCTATTGATTGTATGAAAGCAGGTGCACATGTCCTGGTTGAAAAACCATTTGCAACAAACTTTAAAGATGCAAAAAAAATGTATCTCACATCAAAAAAATATAAAAAAATTTTAAATGGACTTCCTTTTGACCATTATCCACAATTTATCACTGCTTTAAAATATATAAAAGAAAAATATATAGGTAAAATTACTTCTGCACATTCTGAACTTTCTTTTCCAGGTCCACCACGATTGAACTGGTATTATGATAAAAAAGTTGCAGGCGGTGGAGCAATGCTTGATGTTGGTTGTTATGCTTTATCAAGATTAATATCTGTTTTAGGACCTGTTAAATATGTCTCGGCATTTTCAAATATGTTAATCCCAAAAAGATTATTACCAGGTGGAAAAAAAATAAACCCGTCTGTTGATGATAATAATGTTTTATTGCTTGAATTTAAAGGAGGTGTTTTTGCAACAGCAAAGGCATCCTGGCAGCACCCGTTTTTGGAAAACAGAACTGTAATTTATGGAAGATGTGGTGCTGTTTTTATCAACTTTGATAATTTAGATGAATACCCTCTTGTAATTCATACAAAGAAAAAAATCAATGGCAAAAAGATAAAATACAGAAACCTGCCTGATTGCTGGCTGCCTGAGTTAAATAAATTTACTCCACAAGATGATATTATGGGAAAATTTATATATGCAATAAGAAACAGCAAACAGCCGGTATATGATGCTCAGCAATCATTGCATATTATGGAAGTGATGCACAAAGCCTATATTTCAGCAAAAACCGGGAAAAAACAAGAAATTACAACTCCTTTTAAAATATGGTGGAATAAGGAAAAAGAAATACAAAATTTTAATAAAAAATATATATAATTAAAACTCTAATATCAGTGTTAGCATATGTGTTGTTGACATATTACTTGATTCCCATATTTTAGGAACAAAAGCATAATCAAATTTTAATATCAATTCATACATTTTTATCTTTGCACCGATACCAAAAGTAAAACTATTAATACTGTCTTTTTCATATGAATATCCACTTCTTACTGCAATTAAATCGTTATATATATATTCCAATCCAATTCCTGTTATAAAATCTTTATCAATTATATTGTATTTAAAATCACTTCCTATATTAAATCTATGCTGTTGCAATTTAACGCCAGAATAATTCACTCCAATTCCTATTTTTATGGGTAGCTGCGTTTCTTCAATATCGTATTTTAAAGACGTTCCTATGTTTTGTGCAACAAATCCAAGATTAAAATCATTATTAATTTCATACAAAACACCTAAATCAAAAGCAATTGCCCATGCATAATAGCTGCCTAATTTACTATTTAAATATTTTACATTTCCACCTAAGTTTATATTACTTGCTATTTTATAACCATAGCCTATTATACTAACTATATCATAAACAGATATTTCTTCATCTATTGCTGAATTATTAAAATTGCCTATTGTACTGTAAGCAAAAGCAACACCAAAACAGCCAATTTGAGTTGGTGCAACAAAAGTAACTATTGCATTTTTAATATCTTCTATGTTGTTATCATAAGTCAAACCAATTCCATATCTGTTTAAATTTGACAAGCCTGCAGGATTATAAATTAAAGAATTTACATCATCTGCTTTTGCAATAAACACAGAAGATAATGCCATCTGACGTGCACCTGATAATAAATCAAATGCATTACCACCTGATTCACCAGCTGCTTTTAAACTACTTATCAATAAAAAAATTGTTAAAAATAAATAAAATATTTTTTTCATTTTTCTTTCTCCTATTTTATTATTTTACTATTGCAACTTTTAAAACTATTGTATCGTCTTCTATGGATATTCTTATAATATAAATACCTGAGCCAACTTTATTGCCACTTTCATTTGTTCCATCCCATTCAATATCATTAATCAAATTTTCTTTTAATTCTTTTACCTTCTTACCGTTTCTTGAATATATTTTGATTGTTGCTTCTTTATTTAAATATTTTTCTGGAATCTTAATAATAATTTTTTCATTTTTTGATAAATTAATAATATTTTTATTTAATAAAATCCTATCAATTGGCATCGGGATAAATGTTATTATCGGGGTTGCTGTAATTGTTGCAGTTAAAGTAATTGTGCTTGTATTTGTTGCTGTTATTACCTCTGTACTTGTTCCTGTTGGTGTTGACGTATTTGTGTATGTCGCTGTTACTACCTCTGTGTTCGTTTCTGTTGGTGTCGGTGTCGGTGTATTCGTATTTGTTGCTGTTACTACCTCTGTGCTTGTTCCTGTTGGTGTTGACGTATTTGTGTATGTCGCTGTTACTACCTCTGTGTTCGTTTCTGTTGGTGTCGGTGTCGGTGTATTCGTATTTGTTGCTGTTACTACCTCTGTGCTTGTCCCTGTTGGTGTTGACGTATTTGTGTATGTCGCTGTTACTACCTCTGTGTTCGTTTCTGTTGGTGTCGGTGTCGGTGTATTCGTATTTGTCGCTGTTACTACCTCTGTGCTTGTCCCTGTTGGTGTTGCTGTGGGTGTGTTTGTTTGAGAGAAAACAGGAGTTGGCGTCCAAGTAGCAATATAAACATACCATGAAAAGTCTGTTGAATAACTATTCATATTATTATCCTCTACATTTATATTAATCTGGATTGTATTCCCAGGTGTCCTTTCCTCAACAGGCAATTTAAATCCATATCTGCGTAAATTATTATCAAAATTAACGTAATTTAAATCTTCAACAACATATCCGCTTGCCAGATTTATATTTATATTAGATATACCTGTACCCATTTCCTGATCACCAACAGTAAAATATAAATAATCACTATTTGGATTTACTACTACCCCTTGATGTGGTGGATTCATATATCCAACATATGGTTTAAATTTATCTTTTTCAGGATTAAGCGTTAAATTTATATTTTGATTTGTAGCATTTGTATTGCTAATATTTACAAATTTATCAACAATATTAAAAAAATAACCGTAAGATTTTAATAAATAATTACCATTTTCTATAAAATTCCCTGTTATATAAGATGACTCTCCACTTGCAAAATCATAAAATTTATAATTTCCTCCACCTAAATCTTTTAAAACCCATACCTGTGCTCGAGTCATTAGTTCTTCAAGCGATTTTGCATTATAAAGTTGTGTGCCAGATATTGAATAACCATTATTAATATTAATAACGGCATTAGAAGCTCCCTTTTCAATATCATATAACCTGCCAATAAATATTGGTGAACTACTGGATGAAAAATCCAGCGCAATCAAATCATAGTAGTTGAAATTCTCTGAAACGCCAATAGTAAAATTGCCTGTTGCATCACAGAGAGTCATATAAACAAAAGCATTATCATCTGCTAAATTTACTGTTCCGGAAACAACAGCTGCTATTGCTATTTGAGATAAATTAGGATATAAACCCGTATGGTCAATAACTTGTCCACTTATATTTGTATCAATATTTGGTCCTGTAATATTTACTACCATATTCCCATTTATATTTACATTTCTCACTGTTTGCCACATAGAAGGCCCGCCACCAGGCACAATATCATAAATACCTGTTGGTATACGTCTTATTTCATAATTATTTCCTGAAATATTTGTTCGATAATAATCACCAAGAGGCGATGTGTCTTCAAACATTCTAATAGAACCTGGCAACTGTAATTTAACCTCTCCGCCAAAAATTGAAACGGGATTTACATTTCCACTTACTGCCCAGCCCTGTTCAATATTAAAATTTAAAGTCGTGGTAAATCCATCCCTTACATTTATATTATCTTTAAAACTCATTGCCTGTTGCGCCTCTGTCCAATTATTTGTTCCTGTTTGTTTGGCATATACAAAATAATTACCTGGTTCTAAATTATGTATTTCATAAGAACCATTTACATTCCAAATATTTGTTACCCACTCTTTTGTATAGGGATTTAAAACTACTACATCTACATTATTAGTAGCATTTGAAATTGTTCCAGAAATAACTCCTTCTTTATAGACATTAAAATTATTATTTGAAATAGTTTGGCCAGCAGTATTTAATATAATTGATGGTTTTAATTTATTTGTAGTCAAGCCATACGCCCAATCAGCAGGACATCCAGAATACCAGTCTCTTTTTGCCTGTAACTTTTCAATAGCAACTCCAACAGGAACTTTTAATAAATAATATCCCATACTATTAGTTGATGTTATATTTAATAAATTATTTTTTGTTGTTCTCGCTTCTATATTTACATTAGACAAACCACTTGTTGAAACACCTACTAGATTTACAAAACCAGAAATATAACCAGAATCAATAACATTTATCGATAATATATATGGTTTTATTTGGGAATAATCATTATAACTTCTTACTTTTATTAAGTATTCCCAATCTTCATTTGAATGACTTGAAATATCAACATAAACAACAGCATTTTTCCCGCCATCCGCACCCTGAGAGCCCTTGAAATTCCAGCCAGAAAACGTATTTCTTTCATAAACTTCTATTGCATAGTAATAATCACCACTGGGAACATTTATTGTAACCTTCAAAAAATCATGATTTTCATTATTATGTGCATCTAATATTGTAAATTTATAATTATCAATATCACTGGAACTTGCAATATAACCTATCCCTGTTGTATTTAAATAATTTACAATAGTAGCAGCAGAAGTTTCGCTGTCATTAACGCCTGTTTGCCAGCGTTGCTCAGAAGGTAGCAATAAATCTTCATACCAATCAGCAACAGGCGTCGCCATCATTGTGGGTGTTGGAGTTGGGGAAGGTACTGTATACAATGAGAAATTAAATAAATTATTAGGGCCTGATACATTTGCATTAGGACTTGAAGGTGGATTAAGTGTTCCACCATAAAAACCAAAGTAGTCTCCTGCATTTGGTCCATTTATAATTCCATTGCCGTTCTCATCTACAAGAGAATAAATAAAATATGTTCCATCAGGAACATTGATTGCATATTGCACATAATCATTACCATTTGTCACACCAGTAAACAAACCAACCCAACCATTTCCACCATTTGTATCTGTATCTATTACAACTGCGAAATCTTTGTTATTTGACGATGCAGGAAGAGTAATTGTGCCAAATACATTTGGCATTAAAGTAGGAGTAATTGTAAATGTAGGCGTTGGAGTAAATGTTGCTGTGGGTAATTGCGATGGAATATTTACAATCCAATCATCCACTGAATAAAAATTATTATTATTATCTGTTATATAAATAGAAATAGTATGGGATGTTCCTGGAGTTCTCTGTGAAACAGGCAATCTAAATTTATATCTTTTTGTATTTAAATCTTCATAAGAATCAATTGAAGGATTTACAACATCTTCACCATTAGATAAAATATTTATAGTTGATATACCCGAACCTAATGTTTTATCACCTATTGTTACATATAAATAATCATCCAATGAATTTAAATTACCATTATTTTCCGGTTTAAATTTACCAATCCATGGTTTAAATATATCTGAACTCGGGTCAATCGTAAAATTAAAATTTTGATTAATTAAACTGCTCCCTGAAACAGTAACATTTAATATTTGTTCATTAAAAAATGTATCTTTTGCTATTATTTTATAACTTCCATTTTGAATTTTATTACCTGTTATATAATTATCACTACCTGATCCCATATCATAAAATCTAAATACATTTGTAGCAATTTCTTTTAAAATATAACAATATGCCCACAAATTATAATAGTACAGTGATTTCCCTGAAAAATTAAATGTGCCAGAAATAAAATAACCATTATCTATGGTTATATTTACATCTGTTGAGCCATCTGCAATATCATATACTCTTCCTAAAAAATAAGGTGGCCCATCTTGTGATTTTGTAATATCAACAGCTGCTAAATCATATGAATATCCAGAGGGAACAAAAACGCTAAAGGTTCCATCTGAATTACACATTCCTACATAAGCAATAATATCATTTTGCACATCAACAGTTCCTGATATTATTGCATAAATAGCTATTATGGATTTATCCGGATATTCATTTGTATTATCTATCACACTTCCTGATATAACTGAATTTATTGTTGGTCCTGAAAAATCAATTGGTGTAGATGCATAAGTATCTAATATAGGATACCAGTATGATGGCCCTGATATCTCTACTCTAAAATCAAATTTAATATTTGATGGAACATTTTTTAATGTATATGTGTTTGAATTTGTTTCTACCTTATAATATTGACTAAACGGCTCAAAATATCTTGTTATATCTGATTTAGGTAATCCTGCTGGTTTTATGTAAACTTTTTTTTCACCTGCAAATACAGGACTAAATGAACCACTGACATCTATGCCAGACCCGATTGAAATATTTACTGTTGTTTCAAATCCATCTTTTACATTTATATTTTTTGTATAAAATATCGGTTGAACGGCTTCATTACAATTATTTGTTCCTGTTTGTTTTGCCCATAGCCAGTAATTGCCAGCTTCTATATTATGAATTTCATAATTACCATTCACATTATAAGCACTACCTATCCAATCGTTTGCATATGGATCTTTTATTTCTATATCTATATTATTTGGAGAACTTATTGTTCCTTTTATAACACCTTCTTTGTAAACTTCAAAATCTATATTTGATATTGTTTGTCCTGAACTTACAATTTTAAGTGCTGGCTCAAACTTTTTTGTTGTCCTTCCCAAAGCCCAATCAACAGGGCATCCTGAATACCAGTACCTGACCGCCTGTAAATTATCAATATCAACGTTTGCTGGTATATTTAAATAATAATAACCATTTATATCTATAATATTTATTTCATTAATTATTTTATCTCTACTTCTTGCAATTACATTAATAGAATTAGTACCACTTAATCCGGAACCAACAACACTTAATTTTCCTATTATTGTTCCGGAATCTACAACTTCAATTTTTAAATAATATGGTTTGATTTGACTATAACCCCTCGCAGATGCAACTTGAATTACATAAGTCCAGTCAGTATCGTTTTTATTTGAAATATCAACATATGCAACTGCTGTATTACCATTATATGCCCATTCTTCTCTTCTATAATTCCAACCAGATGAACCATCTGATTCATAAACAACTAATTTATAACTATTATTCTCTGGAGCAAGTAAAGATACTTTTAAAAAATCATGAGATGAATAGTTATAAGAAGAAGGTATTATAATTTTAAAATTATCTACATCTATATTACTTGAGATAAATCCGGTGCCGGATGAATCTGGTGGAATATAAATTCCAATATCACCAGCTGATGCAAAAGTATCATTGTAACCTGCTTGAACCGGTTGTTCATTATTTGAAATAAGGCCTGCTTCTGTCCATGAAAATAAAGAGAAAGGTAAAAGAAAAATGATAACAAAGAGTATAATGTTTTTTGAATTACTCACAATCTCCTCCTTATAATATTTTTATACAAAGTATCATACAATTTAAAAAATTACAATATCTTTTTGAAATATTAAAATTAAATTACAAATTAACAGGCGAGGCACCTTTTTATGTTAATTAATTTCCACAAAATTATTGAAAAAATCTATTATTCCCAAAAATCACTATAGCGATTTGCATATTTATATTTATTTTTGACTCCCAAACCTTTTTTAGGTATCACCGGAAGTAAAAAATTTTTCAACTATAAATTTATACCTGTATAATTATTTTTTCTACGGGTTATAATACATTTTATAATCGGCAATATCAATTATAAACTCACTGTCGCTTGTCGCACCTGTAAATGCCCCGTCTGATGGATACAGTTCCCAGCGCATATTCATATTCACATAATATGTGACGCCGTGTTCTGGATAAGCGGACGATGGTATAGTTTCTGGGCTATTAACAATATTATTGCCTGGGGGGGTATCCTGTTCAGAATAAGTGAAAGCATAACCAGGTTGATTTACAAAATAAACGTCAGCATTTTCTCCATAATCTGCCCAAGTAAGAGTTGTTCCGTCGCTGGAAAGATTCATATTCCCCGGTGCCTTTGCATTTGCTGTAAAAACCCCACCTGGAACTATAACTTCCATCTGATAATCATGGCCGGTTATTATTTCTGCCCCATTCCCTATTTCAAGCATATATGTCCCACCTCCAATATGGGGAACATTTTTTTGCGTAACCGCGGTTAAATCCTTGACTGTTACAGTGGCATATTCGTAGGCAATATTATCAATTTTTATTTCAGCATAGTATGTCGGATCAGTACCCTGATTGTAAGTATATATCATACCTATTATTTTTACTACTTGTGTATTTGTAGGCGTAACTGTTGGTGTTTCTGTTACTGTAAATGTGGGTGTTTCTGTTACTGTAAACGTCATCGTATCTGTAGGTGTATTGGTAATTGTAGATGTATATATATCCGTGGCTGTTTTCGTGATTGTCTCTGTGCTTTTTTGAGTAGGCGTAGTCGGTTCATTTTTTTTACACCCTAATAATACTAACATTACTGCAACAATCAGACAAAACAAAATAACAAAAAAATTTTTCATAATTAACCTCGTAAAAATTTTTGATTAACACCTATTTTTAGCACTCTAAAATTGCAATTAATCCATATCTATTGTAATTTTCAAACCTTTAAAATATGCTTTTACTTTATCAGTAAAACTGTCTAAATTTAATATAACTGATGCCTACATAATATATTGCTTTGAAAATAATGTTTCTTTTTATTTTTTATGAAAAAATTAATTTTTTTTTTATTAAATATATTTTACAAAATTATGTAAAAATATCAAGAAAAAAATAATTTGAAATGTAACCCCTCAGTGATAGCAGGTTTTTATAAAATATAAAGTAAATTTTTTTGCTTTACTTTTTTACATTAATAAAATCTCCCCCTGCCCCTCTTTTATACCGTAAAATTCACTTCGTTCATCACGGCACTTTGAAAAAGGGGAATTAAAAAAAATTTTCATTTTTATCTTTCCCTTTTCTAAAGCTGTCCATTACCCATAAGTATCAAGAAGCAGGTATACCGCTGATTTTTTCGTAAAAAACGGTTGAGAAAAAGTCGGGCAAAGAATTTGCAGTTAATAGTATGCGAGGCTTACGCAACCCCCCTTAGATAGCATTAATAAGGGCGTTAAAATTGGGAGGAAGTAAAATAGACAACGCCACAAATCACCCGTAATTTTCCTCAAAAATCAGGATATACCTGCTTCTTATTATTTATATAGATAAAGATATGGGTAATGGACAGTTTCTAAAAGGAGATTAAGAGGGATTTTCAATTTTTATTATCACCTGCTATAACTGAGGGGATACTTTGAAATACAGATAAATCTTCATGAAAATCCTAAATCCCTTTATTTATAAATTCCTTTATTTTTTCTTTTATCTCATCCCTTACTTTTCTTACTTTCTCTAAAATCTCTTCTTCTGTTCCGGTAAATTTTGAAGGGTCGGGGAAGCTCCAGTGTAAACGCTTACCACCACCCGGGAATATAGGGCATTTTTCTGCTGCTTCCTGCTCGCATACAGTTATAACATAGGAATAAAGTTTGCCCTGCTTATAAAAATCAAAAACACTTTTTGTCTTATTTTTTGATATATCAATGCCATCTTCTTTCATAACTTTTATAACATAAGGATTTAAAATCCCCGGCTCTATTCCTGCACTTTCTGCAAAAAACCTATCTCCTGCAAAATGATTCAGGTATGCTTCTGCCATCTGTGAACGCGCACTATTATGAACACAAACAAAAAGTACCCTTTCTTTATTCAATTCCTTCTTATGTTTTATTGATTCCCCGCTTACTAAATACACAACATCTTCTGCTATATTTGTAATATGGTCGGCTATACGTTCAAGATATTTTATTGTAAGAATTAATTCTATGCCTGCTTTTACATTTAAATTTCCATTTATAATTAAATCAAGAATCTGCCTGAATGTTTCAACATACATTTCATCAATTTTTTTATCCCTCTGACAGATTTCTTTTGCTTTATTTTCATTTTTTTCAATTAATGAATTTATAACATCTTTTAACATTTCTTTTATATCATTATGAATTTTAATAATATTCTGTGGTATTTCAACGGGTTGATGTTTCATTATTATTTTTGCCTTATGTGCAATTGTTGTTGCCAGATCCCCTATTCTTTCAACGTCATTATTTATTTTCATTATTGAAGTTATAAAGCGCAAATCAATTGCAGCAGGTTGATATCTGGCTAAAAGTTCCAGACAAAACTGATCTATTTCATTTTCAAAATTATCAACTTCTTCATCAGTTTTTTCAACCTGGTTTGCAAGTTCTTCGTTTTTTTCAATAAGAGCCCTTACTGCTTTTTCAATGATATCATTCACAAGAGAAGCCATTTCAAGAATTTTCTTTTTTAATTCATTTAATTCTTCATCAAATTTTCTTTCCATTTTATTGCCCCTTTCATTTATTTATCCAAATCTTCCTGTTATATATTGTTCTGTTAATTCATTTTGCGGTCTTGTAAATATTTTTGCCGTCTCATCATATTCTACCATAACACCCTGCATAAAAAAAGCAGTCATATCAGAAACCCTTGCTGCCTGCTGCATATTGTGTGTCACAATAACTATTGTATATTCTTTTTTTAAAACCTTTATTAATTCTTCAATTTTTGCAGAAGAAATAGGGTCAAGTGATGCGGTTGGTTCATCCATTAACAGTATTTCCGGTTTTATAACAATTGCTCTTGCTATGCACAGTCGTTGCTGTTGCCCGCCGGATAAGTCAAATGCACTTTTATTCAATTCATCTCTTACCTCATACCATAGCCCTGCCTCGCGTAAAGCACTTTCCACTTTTTCATATAAATCATCATAATTTTTATACATTTTATGAATTTTTAATCCATAGGCGATATTTTCAAATATTGATTTTGGGAAAGGATTTGGTTTTTGAAAAACCATACCTACTCGCCTTCTTAAATTTATAACATCAACATCTTTATCATAAATGTTTTTCCCATCAATGCTCAATGTTCCTGTTATATTAAAACCATCAACCAAATCATTTATCCTGTTTATTGAACGCAAAAAAGTTGACTTTCCACAGCCAGATGGTCCTATGATTGCTGTAATTTTATTTGCAAAAATTTTTAAATTTATTTCTTTTAATGCTACTTTATTACCATAATAAGCAAAAAAATCCTTTGCCTCTATTTTCACATTTTCTTCCATTTTTTATTTTCTCCTCATATATTTTTCAAATTTTATTCTCAAATAAATAGCGAGAAAATTAATAAAAAGAGAAATAACAAGTAAAACAATGATACCTGCTGCTGCATTTGCATGGAATGCTTTTTGAGGTCTTGAAACCCAGTTAAATATCTGTATTGGCAGAACCGTAAAAAAATCTTTAAGCCCTGCTAAAGTTATAAAAGGAAACTCTGATGTAAATGGTCCTGTTGGTAAAAATGCAATATATGTTAAAGCGCCTATTGTAATGAGTGGCGCTGTTTCTCCTATTGCCCTTGACATTGCAAGTATGACTCCGCTTAAAATACCTGAAAAAGCAGAAGGCAAAACCTGATAAAGAATTGTTTGCAATTTATTAGCACCAAGTGCCAAGGAGCCCTCTCGCAAAGATAATGGAACTGCTTTTAATGCTTCTCTTGTTGCAACAATTACAATTGGTAAAACAACTAATGATAATGTTAAAGCCCCTGCTAAAACACTTCTGTCCAGTTTTAAAAAATAAACAAAAATTTGAAGCCCTAAAAGTCCATATATTATAGAAGGAACTCCTGCAAGGTTTGATATATTAATTTCTAAAAAATCCTTTAGTTTTCCTGGCTTTGCATATTCTTCCAAATAAATTCCAGAAGCAATGCCTATTGGAAAAATAAATAAAGCAGTTAAAACCATAATCCATACTGTGCCAACCCAGGCAGAAAGTATTCCAGCCTGCTCTGGAAATCTTGATGGATAACTTGTTAAAAATTTAAAATTTAATCTAATTAAGCCATCTTTAAAAACATCAATTATAAGGACAAATAAAACCCCCAAACTTATAAACATAGCAATAGCACCTGCAACAGGGAAAAAATTATCTTTTATTACATTAATTAATTTTTTTTCTTGCATATTATTTATACCTTTCTCTGTATTTACTTTTTAAAAAATAACTGATTATATTTAAAATAAATGTAAGAATAAAAAGTGTCATTCCTGCTGCAAATATTGTTCTAAACTCTATTGAACCTGTTGGTGTATCACCCAAACTTACCTGAACAATGTAAGCAGTTATTGTTTCCATTGGTTCTAAAACATTTAATGTTAAATTTGGCATCTGCCCTGCTGCTATTGCTACAATCATTGTCTCCCCGATTGCCCTTGAAACCCCGAGTATGAATGAAGCCATTATTCCAGATAAAGCAGACGGCACCACAACCCCTGTTGTTACCTGAAATTTACTTGCACCTAATGCAAAACCACCTTCCCTTAACCAATTCGGGACTGCCTGCATGGCATCATCGCTCATTGTTGCAACAATTGGTATTATCATAATTCCCATAACAATTCCTGGTGATAATGCATTAAATGTGGAAATATCCGGAAATATATTTTTTAAAACAGGCGTTACAAAAAGTAAAGCAAAATAACCATAAACAACAGTTGGAACTACAGCAAGTATTTCCATAATTGGTTTTAAAACCATTCTTTTTTCTGGTTTTAAATATTCGCTCATATAAATTGCAATTGTAAGACCAAATGAAATTGAAACAATCATTGCAATCAAACTCGTTAAAATAGTTGCATTTAAAAGTGGTAATATGCCAAAATGTTTGTCTTCAAATAATGGTGTCCATTGTGTATCAGTTAAAAATTTAATTAAAGGCACTTCTTTAAAAAATTCAATGGTTTCAAATAAAAGAACTACAATTATGCCAACTGTGATAAAAACAGAGAAAAGGGCGCTTAGAAAAAGCGCCCCTTCTGCTGTTTTGTATAAAATTTTTTCTTTGCTAATCATTTTGAAAGCAACTCTTCAACAGAAACGCCAATTTTTGCACCTTTAAAAGTCGTTCCTGTTTTCCTTTCTGCAAATTTTTTCTTTACAAGCTTATATGCATTTTCTGGTAATGCAATATAGCCAACCTGTTTTGCAATTTTACCTACGTTATCAAGATAAAATTCAACAAATTTTTGAACTTCTTCTTTGCCTGCTGATTTTGAACTAACATAAATAAATAATGGCCTTGATAATGGTTGGTATTTTCCTGTTTGAACACTTTCATAGCTTGGTTCAACTGGTCCATTTCCACCATCAATTGGAACTGCACGTAATTTATCCATATTTTCTTCATAATAGGCAAGGCCGAAATAACCGAGAGCAAATTTATCTCCTGCAACACCCTGAACCAAAACATTGTCATCTTCACTTGGCGTGTAGTCCCCGCGGCTTTTTCCAGATGCCCCACAGATTGCCTCTGTAAAATAATCAAATGTGCCTGAATCCGTGCCTGGTCCATATAATTTGATTTTTTCTGATGGCCAGCCATCTCTTACCTGACTCCATTTTGTTACAACATTTTGTGCTGCTGGTTCCCATAATTTTTTTAATTCAGCAACTGTCATTTTATCAATGAATTTATTATTCTTGTTTACTACCACTGTTAATCCATCATAGGCAATTGGTAATTCAATATAATCAACGCCGTTTAATCTTGCCTGCTTTTGTTCGCTTGTTTTAATTGGTCTTGACGCATCGCATATATCAATCTGATTTGTTGTAAATTTTTTCATACCGCCACCGGTTCCTGAGATACCAACTATAACTTTTATATCTTTATTTACTTTTTGAAACTCTTCTGCAATTGCTTCTGTTATCGGATATACTGTACTTGAACCGTCTATTTTTATTATAGGTCCTGCCAATATTACTGTTGCAAAGCCAAGAAGCATTGCTGCTTTTAGTATCAAACTTCTTATTCTTTTCATTTTCATATTCCTCCTTTTTTAGTTTTCATTTCATCTTTTACCAAAACAATATTAAGAACAATTAAAAATTCTGTTAATTTTCTGTTAATTTCTACCAGGACCATTTTAATTGTGCCATCCATGTATTTTTATGTTTTGTTGGAGCATAATCACCAAATTGCGGCTGCTCTAACTGATAATTTAACTGCAACAGGTTGTTTTCATTTATCTTTATATTTATACCTGCTATATAAAGATTAAGTTCATCATTGGTTTTGTAAGTATCAGGATTCCAGTTGTCATATCTTAAAGCAAGTTGTAACCATTCCAAAATATCAATTTGGCTGTAAATCATATAACCAACGCTGCAACCTGATTTACCAGAACCGCCATTTGATGGATCTGTAACAACAACATATTCACCAAGAACCTGCACAGGTATAGGTAAAATACCAACATTGTATTGCACAACAAAATCAGATGCTCTCTTTGTTTTTTCTGCTGTACCGTGTGCTGCTGAGTTATTTAACATATATGAGCCTCTTATCATCAATCCATTTAAAGGCAAAATCATTAAACTTGCTGTCCATTGTTTTTCAACATTTGCCTCTAAATTTTTATATCCAGAACCATTGTGCATTGCAAGTTCGTACTGTCCATAACCTTCTGGTAAATCACCTAGTAATGCAATTCCTAAATCTGCACTACTTATAACTTTTCTTAAATCAGTTATTGTTTTTTCAATTAAGGGATATTCCCAGAGTTCCACTGTTCCAAAATAATTCTTTTGCTGTCCTACACGTAATTTTGCATCTATATCCTTTAATAATGGAATATTCAAAAAATCAACATACGCATATTTGGGCCATATTGCAAAATCAACCTTACCAGCAATTGATGTTGGCGTTGTTGTTGACGTCTTTGTATCAACAATTTGCCCACCTTTTTCACTCAAAATATCAAGAGTTATTTCACCTACCCATCCAGCATCTTTGTCTTCCATTTTCCATCTCAAATATGTCCTTGGTATTGAAATACCAGAGTCCTGTTGAATATCTGCGCCTAAAATAACATCTGTATATCTTAACCACTGATAGCCATAAAATTTTGTTTTTACTTCTGCAAATAAACCAACTGCAAAAAAAGCCATTATTGCTACAACCATTAAAAACATTTTTTGACCTTTCATTTAATTTTTCCTCCTTTTTTAGTTTTTAAATTAAAAAAAATTTTTACTTAATTACTTCATTTTATCACCACCTTTCATTAATTTATTTTTTTTAAAGAACAATCATTTTTTTCTGGCAGGAATATACTAAAGTGAAATTAAAAAAATATTATTTTAAAATTAATTTTTGGTTAATAAAAAAGGCAGTTTGGCAAGCGTTTATAGTTAAAAAAATTATGATTTATGATTTAGAATTTGAAAACATTTGCCTGACGCAGTCTGGATACCATAATCTGTTTTTGATTTACAATGTATTTATAGAGTCAAAGTTCCACCCTTGTCTCGTCTTTCATTTTTATTATCATTACATCTTTATCGTGGTTACTTTTAGATAGGGACAGAGCCCTGTATCTACAACTACATTTTTTGTCATTCCTTCGCAAGCCGGAATCCAAAAACTGGATGCCTGCTTTCGCAGGCATGACATAAACCACACTACGTTTATCAATTGTCAATTATTAATTTTTAATTTTATGTTTTTGTTTTTAAATCGGAAATTGGAAAATGTCTTTCTTAAACCGTAAATCGTAAATCGGAAATCGTATATTTTATTTATTTTTTACAGGTAATATTATTATAAATTTTGTCCCCATACCAATTTGACTGTCTACAAGTATTTCCCCATTATGCAAATTCACAATATGTTTTACAATTGAAAGCCCCAGCCCTGTGCCACCTGTTTCTCTTGATCGGGATTTATCAGCAACATAAAATCTTTCAAAAATTTTTGGTATGTGCTCTTGTGATATACCAATACCTGTATCAGATACTTCTATTATTAATTTATTTTCGTCTTTTTTATATGTACTTATTTTGATTTCACCCCGTTCAGTATATTTAATAGCATTATCAATTAAATTTATAAAGAGTTGTTCAAGCATATATAAATCAGCAAATATTTTGTTGTTATTTTTATCCAAATTTAAATAAAATTTTAAATTTTTTTCTTTTAATCTTTTTTCAAATATTTTTTGTATATTATTTAATAATTTTATTAAATCCACTTCTTCATATTCCAAATTTTTATCTTTGTTTTCTATGTTAGAAAGTAATAACAAATCATTAATAATATTTATTAATCTTTTTGAATTATTAATAATAATTTCAAGATATTTTTTTGTTTCTTTTTCTTTTGTTATATCCAGTGCTGTCTCTGCAAAACCATTGATAGCAGTCAAAGGTGTTTTTAATTCGTGTGACACATTTGCAACTAAATCTTTTTTTATTTTTTCATATTCCTTGATTTTTGATATATCATGTAAAATTATTATACTTTGCTCCTGCTGGTTTAAATATGCTGCATTGCAATAAAAGTATTTATTTTTTATTTCAACTGTTCCAACCAAACTTGTCTTTTTTGTTATAATTTCTTCAATAATTCTGATAAGATTCGGGCTGATTAAAAATTCCCAGTAATATCTATCATTTATGCATTCCACATTCATAATTTTATTAAAGCCATTATTTACAAACAATATTTTACCTTTTGAATCAAGAGCAATTATTCCCTCGTCAATTGAAGAAATTATTGTATTCAAATGTTTTTGTTTTTCAATCATTTGCAAGAAAAACCGCCTTAATTCTTCAATCATTATATTAAAATTATCAGCAAGTTCCTTAAGTTCATCCTTTTCATGTAAAACGACTTTTATATCAAAATTACCATTTGCTACCTGTTGCGTTGCATCTTTTAATATTTTTATTGGTCCATATAATTTTTTTGAATAAACGTAAATAATAAAAACAGATATTAAAAATATTACAGATGCAAAAAATAAAATATTATTTCGTACATTACCAAAATCTTTATTAAAATTCTTTAAATAATAACTCGTTCGTAAAAAGTATTTTCGCCCCTGTTCTTCAAACATTCTTGCAAAATATATCATATCTTCTTTTACAGTTGAACTGTATCTTATATAAATTCCGGTGTTATTTTTCAAAGCCATTTGGATTTCCGGACGATTTATATGATTTTCCATTATACTGTGATCTTTTGTAGAATCCGAAAGGACATTGCCATCAATATCTATTACTGTTATTCTTATATTTATCTTTTGGGCAATATTTTTAATATTATTTTCAAGTTCATTATATTTTTTTGTTTTTAAATAGTTTTTTATTGATTCATTAATCAAATATGAATCACTCTTTAATATATCTTCTATTGAATGTAAATAAATGTTTTTTAAATAATTGGTTGATATTAAAATAAAAAAGATAAAAACAACAAATAGTATTATTATGTAATTAAAAAATATTTTAAAAAATAATTTATTTTTCATTTTGTATTTTATACCCAAAACTTCTTAAATTTTTTATCATTTTTCCAGCCACTCCTAATTTATCACGTAAATGTTTTATATGCACATCTATTGTTCTGTCTATTACAATTTTTTCATCGCCCCATAAATTATTAAGTAATTGCTCGCGGGAACAAACCTTGCCTTTATTATCTATCAATATTTTTAATAATCTAAATTCTGTTGGTGTCAGATTTATAATATTATCATTTACACTAACTTGTATCTTTTCTTCATCTATTGTTATACTTCCATATTTTATTATTCTCCCTTTTTGTGTGTCTTTTTCTTTTGAATATCTGCGCAATATTGCTTTTATTCTTGCTATAAGTTCTTTTGGTGAAAATGGTTTTGTAACATAATCATCTGCTCCTATTTCAAGCCCCACAATTTTATCTGTTTCTTCTGTCTTTGCAGTTAACATTATTACAGGAATATCTGAATATGATTTTTCCTGTTTTAAATGTTTGGTAATTTCAATCCCGTCTATGCCTGGCATCATTATATCAAGTATGATTAAATCCGGTTTTGTTTTAGAAAGTGCTTTTAGTAGTGAATTACCATCAGAAAATTCTTTTGATTTAAAACCATATTTTTTTAAATTAATTGATAATAATTCTCTTATATCTTTTTCATCATCAACAACAAAAATTAATTTTTCTGACATAATGCCTCCTTTTTAACTAATTTCATTATATTATATAAATATTTTAAATTAAACTATTATTATAGAAATGTTAATTTTGTGTTAATTTTTCCCCATAATTTTTTACAGTGACGAATGCTCGATTTTCATACATCTATTTGATACAACTTCAACCCCATTTTTCCGCGCAAATTCTTCTGCTTCTTTATTTTCTATGCCAAGTTGCATCCATATATATTTTGGATTTATTTTTATTGCCTGTTTCACAACTTCAAAAACTTCTTCTGATCGTCTGAAGATTAAAACAACATCAATTTTTTCTTTTATATCAGTTAATTCCCTGTAAACTTTTTCTCCTAAAATTTCATCTTCTCTTGGATAAACCGGTATTATTTTATAATTATGCTCTTTAAGATATTTCGCAACTATATGAGAAGTCCTGTATTCTTTTGGCGATAAGCCAACAACTGCTATTGTTTTTGCTTCCTGTAAAATTTTTTTTATTAATTTTTCTTCTTCCATAATTACCTCTTTATTCAATTATTTTCTCAATAAAACCTGAGCCAATAACTTTATCTTTTTTATAAAACACAGCGAGCTGGCCCGGTGTTATTGCAAATTGTGGTTTATAAAAACTCACTATTGCTTTGTTATCAGTAATTTTAATTGATGCTTTATCTTGTTTATGAAGATATCTGATTTTCACTTCTGCTTCAAATTCTTTTTTATTAATATCAGTCAAAAAATTTAGTTCTGTTACATAAAAACTTTTTCTATAAACGTCATTACCGGTCCCTGCAATAACTTTTTTGTTTTTTGCATCAATATCTATGACATACAAAGGCGGCCCACCACCAACCCCCAATCCTTTTCTCTGTCCTATTGTATATTTATAATATGGAAATTCTAAATCCTTTATTTTTATTCCATTTTTTGTGAAAAGTTCTGTCTTTACATCCTGTATTTTTCTTGTTTTTTTTATAAACTCATAAGGTGTTTCTTTATCTTTCAAAAAACAAACTTCCTGACTTTCATTTCTTGCAATATCAAGATTATTTTCTTTTGCTGTTTTTTTTACATTTTCTTTTGTTAATTTACCCAAAGGAAAGAGAATATAAGGCAGATATTCTTTTTTAATTCGTGCGAGAAAATATTCCTGTGTTTTACTTTTATCTTTCCCTTTTTTTAAAATATATTCTTTTTTATTTTTTTCAATGATTGCATAATGTCCTGTTGCTATATAATCAAAATCAAACTCTTTCATTTTTTTATATAACGCATAAAATTTAATTTCTTCGTTACAAATAACACAGGGGTTAGGTGTTTCACCTTTTAAATAACTTTCAATAAAATAATCTATTATTTTATTTTTAAATTCTTTTTTCAGATTAAGAATGTAATGCTTAATCCCAAGTTTATAGCATATTTTTTTTGCTCTTAAAATATCATCATCATCACAACAACGTGACGCCTCATCAATAAGTTTTAAAGTAATTCCAACAACATCAAATCCCTGCTCTTTTAATAGGAATGCAGCAACTGATGAATCAATACCACCACTCATACCAACAAATACTTTATGCATAAAACACCTTTGATATTTTTTATTTAGTATTGAGTATTTAAAAATATACAATTCTCATTATATTTACCCTCTATGTTTTTTAATATTCCTTTTGATTACTCATTATTTATTTAATTTTCTTTGTCTATAATCTTCTATTGCTTTTTTTATTCCTTCCTCTGCCAAAATAGAGCAATGATATTTTTCTTTTGGTAATCCCCCTAACAAATCAACTATTCTTTTATTGGTTATTTGCAATGCATCTTCAATTTTTTTACCCTTAACAAGTTCTGTTGCAAGTGATGATGTGGCAATTGCTGCAACGCATCCAAATGTTTCAAATTTACAATCAGTTATTATTTCATTCTCATCAACTTTAATATAAATCCACATAACATCACCGCATACAGGATTACCCACTTTACCAACACCATCTGCATTTTCAATTCTTCCTGCATTTTTCATACTCTTAAATTGTTCCATTACTTTATCTGAATATTGAAGCATAAAAATTATCTCCTTATAATGCAACCATCCTGTCTATGGGAATTTTTGCTTTTTCAATAATATCAGGACTTAAAACAACTTCATACTGTTCTTTTTCAAGCGCTTCATAAACATGCTGTAAATGAGTTAATTTCATATTGAAACAAATCTGGGCATTACCAAGTGAATAAAATTCTGCATCAGGTCTTTCTTTTTTAAGTCTATGAATATGGCCTTCTTCTGTGCCTATTATAAACTTTTTTGCCGGGCTTTCTTTTACATATTTTATCATTCCTGATGTTGATGCAACAGCATCAGCAAGTTCAACAACTTCAGGCAAACATTCAGGATGAACAAGTATTTTTGCATCTGGATGTGCATTCCTGACATTTAATATATCTTCTTTTGTAAATTTGTGATGAACATAACATCTACCATTATGCAGAATTATCTCTTTGTTTTTCACATTTTTTTGCACCCAGAGTCCTAAATTTCTATCAGGTAAAAAAACTATTTTCTTTTCTGGTATTTTTTCTACTATACTTACAGCATTTGCAGATGTTACACAGTAATCAAGTTTTGCTTTGACAGCAGCAGATGTATTAACATATCCCACAATTACCGCATCCTTGTATTTGTTTCTGTAAACATCCACTTCTTCTGGTGTTATGCAATCAGCAAGCTGACAACCGGCATTCTGTCTTGGCAATAATACTTTTTTTTGCGGTGATAAAATTTTTGCTGTCTCAGCCATAAATTTAACACCACAAAAAATTATTATTTTTTCTTTTGCTGCAGCGCATTTTCTTGATAACTCCAGAGAATCGCCTATAAAGTCCGCAATATCCTGGATTTCAGGTCTCTGATAATTGTGTGCAACAATTATTGCATCTTTTTTAATTTTTAAATCTTTAATTTTACTGATTAACTCTTTTTCATCCATTTTCCGCTCCTTTTATTTTTTCTCTCCAGAATGGAGACATATTTCTTAGTTTTTCTACTATACTCGGTAAAACATCTATGACTTTTTTTACATCTTCTTCTGTATTAAATCTACCAAAAGAAAATCTTATAGAACCATGTGCAATTTCATGGGGGATGCCCAGAGCCAGTAAAACATGCGATGGCTCAAGCGAGCCAGATGTGCATGCAGAACCGGATGATGCACATATACCTTCAAAATCAAGATGAATCAATATTGATTCACCTTCTATATATTTTATACATATATTTAAAATATTATCCATTCTTTTTTCCGGATGGCCATTTACAATTACATCTTCTATTTTATCAAGTAAATTTTCCTGAAGTGTATCTCTTAAATTTCTTATTTTTAAACTTTTTAAATTATCATTTAATTCTTCCATACATATTTCTGCTGCTTTTGCCATGCCAATAATTCCTGCCACATTTTCTGTTCCTGCTCTGCGATTTTTTTCATGATGACCGCCGTGAAGCAAAGAATGAATTTTCGTCCCTCTTTTTACATATAACACTCCTGTTCCCTTTGGACCATAAAATTTATGTGCTGAAATAGATAATAAATCAACGCCTAAATCTTTTACATCAAGTTTTAATTTTCCTGCGGCCTGCACAGCATCTGTGTGAAAATAAATATCGTGTTCTTTTGCTATTGCGCTTAATTCCTTTATTGGTTCTATTGTTCCGATTTCATTATTTGCATACATTATTGATGCTAAAATTGTATCTTTCCTGATTGCCTTTTTAAAATCTGAAATATCTACCATTCCGTATTTATCAACATTCAAATATGTTACCGAAAATCCAATCTCTTCAAGATATTTACAGGTATTTAATACAGCATGGTGCTCAATTTTTGATGTAATTATATGTTTCCCTTTTTCCTGATTTGCAAGCGCTATGCCTTTTATTGCCATATTATCGGATTCAGTGCCACCTGATGTAAAAACAATTTCAGAATAATTGCAATTTAAAAATTTTGCCATCTGCTCTCTTGCCTGTTCAATGTCTTTTTTAACTTCCTGCGCAAATGAATAAATACCAGACGGATTTGCAAATTTTTCTTTATAATATGGTTCCATTGCTTTTAAAACCTGTGGGTCCAAAGGTGTGGTTGCTGCATTATCTAAATAAACATAATTTATCATAATTTTTACCTGTTATTTATTTTTACCTGAAAAATGCAGGAGCATAACATCTTCCAGTGTTGTTTCTTCTAAAAACTCTTTTATCTTATCATCAAGTTTCTGCCATATTTTTCTAATGCCACAAAAAGATACCCTGTCACAATATTTTTTATTAGTAACACACGCTGAGGGAGAAAAATGTTTTTCAGCAGCTTTTAAAATCTCATAAAGTGTTATCTTTGATGGTTCCCTTGTCAGATAAAATCCGCCTTTTTCTCCTTTTAAACTCGTTATAATACCTGCTTTTCTTAATTTAACAAATATATTTTCCATATACCTGTTTGATAATCCTTCTTTTTCGGATATTTCTTTGATGGTTACCGGTTTGTTATTATTTTTAATAAAAGAATAAGCAAGATGAGTTAATGACCTTATTGCATATCTGCCTTTTGTCGATATTTGCATAATATCACCTCATTTTATCACTTAGTTAGTGATATTATACATATAAAACAAATTATTGTCAAGAAATTAATAAGATTTTCAATTTTCGGTTTGCGATTTACAATTTAATAAAAACATTTACGCTTTACGATTTTCCAATCTCCCCCTCATCTTTATCCTTTCCCCAAAGGTTAGAGGAAATTTTTTTGTCATTCCTGCGAAAGCAGGAATCCGGTATTTTGTTTTCAAATATTCGTACAAATATTCATTTGCCCCTACAACAACAATTTTAAATTTACATTCTTCAATTTTTCAGTTTTTTAAAATCTAAAATCGTAAATCGAAAACCGCAAACCAAAAATTGATTTGATTTTCGATTTATGGATTACCGCCTTCGCCGGGAATGACAATGCTTGTTACAATTGCTGATTTAATTTGTCATTCCTGTTCCTGATTTCTCAGGGGTAAATTTCAACAGCAATCCAGTTTTTTACTGTCAAACATTTAGGCGAACCCATAGGTTCCCTTTAAAAGAACAGGCGGACACATAGGTCCGCCCCTACATATAATCCCGCTCTCTTGTTCTAGCTCTACTCTGTTCTTTTCATTTGCTGTTTACTGATTGGTTTTTGTTTCTTCAACCGGCAAATATCAATCTGCAATCGGCAATATATTTATTGTCCCTTACTTCAACACCACGCTTTTTACATCAATTATATCTTCCATATTTTTTATACTATCTATGACCTGTTTAGGGACATCGCTATCAACAGTCAATACACCGAGTGCTATTTTTTCTTCTTTGCTTCTGCCAAGTGCAAAAGATGCAATATTTATATTATTTGCACCAAGTATTGTTCCTAATCTGCCAATAACTCCTGGTTTATCTTCGTTTTTATAAACAATAATATTTTTTTCAGGGATTATCTCTAACTCAAATTTATCAATCATTACTATCCTCGCTTCTTTATTAACAGATAAAACACCAAACACACTTCTTTTTTCTTTATCACTTACGATTGAAACGCTTATTAAATTTGGATAATCGGTTTTTATTGTTGTTGTTTTTTCAATGACTTCAATACCTCTTTCTTTTGCTAAAAATTTTGCATTAACATAATTAACACTATCACCTAAAACAGGATAAAGCATTCCTTTTACCGCTGCAATAGTAAGTATTGCCAGATTATATTTTGTTACATCACCGCTGTATTCAACAATAATACTTTTCACATTGCCATCTATTAATTGAGAAACAAAACTACCGAGTGTTTCATTTAAATTAAGATATGGCTGCATTTCTTTTAATAACTCTGGTTCTATTGCCGGTATATTCAATGCATTTTTAATCATTCCGCCGCGAAGTGCCTCTATGACCTGCTCTACGATTACTTTTCCCACATTTTCCTGCGCTTCAACTGTTGATGCACCAAGATGTGGTGCCAAAATGATTTTTTCCGGGTCCACATTAAATAAAGGGCTGTCAAAAGGAGGTTCTTTTTCATAAACATCAAAAGCAGCTTTTTTCACTTTACCTTTTGTAATAGCATCGGCAATATCCTGCTCATTAATAATCCCGCCACGTGCACAATTAACAATCATAACACCGTCTTTCATCATCTGAATTTCTTTAGCAGTGATCATATTTGTTGTCTCTTTTGTTTTAGGGACATGGAAAGTTAATACATCTGCTTTTTGAATGACTTCCTGCAAAGACCCAAGTTCAATACCAAGAGAATCTGCCTTTTCTTTTGTAACAAACGGGTCATAAGCAATAATTTTCATACCAAATGAAAGCATTCTTTTTGCTACTTCTGTTCCAATTCTTCCCATGCCAACAACCCCTAATGTCTTACCATAAAGTTCTGTTCCAACAAATTTATTTCTTTCCCATTTTTTTGCTTTAAGCGAAGCATCTGCCTGTGGTAAATTTCTTGCCATACCCAAAATCAGTGTAATTGTTTGTTCTGCAGTTGACAATGTATTTGCATCAGGTGTATTCATAACAATTATACCTTTTGAAGTTGCAGCCTGCATATCAACATTATCAACACCAACACCGGCTCTTCCTATTATTTTTAATTTTTTTACCTGGGATAATGCTTTTGCAGTTACCTTTGTTCCGCTTCTTATAATCAATGCATCATAATTAGGAAGCTCCTCTGCGAGCTGGTTTTCATCCATTCCCGTCTTTACAATACACTCTATGTCTTTTTCCTTTTTCAGCATATTTATAGCATCTTCTGCTAATTTATCACTTACTAAAATTTTATACATATTAAATACCTCCTTATTGATATTTTTCTTCCAGTAAAACTTCCATAGCCCTTTTAACTCCCTTGCCTATCTCTATTTTCCCACCAAGTTCTTTAATTGCCATTTCAACAGCGGCAAGCCCTATTATCGGGTCGAATCTGTCAGTATAACCTAATGTGCCAACCCTAAAAATTTTTCCTTCTAATTTTCCCTGACCTCCTGCCATTGATATTCCATAATCATCTCTTATTTTTTTAACAAGTGCTTTACCATCCACTCCTTCTGGAACTTCAACTGAACACAAAACAACAGCCGGATTTTCTTTTGCAAATGGTTTAAGTCCAAGCGCTATTATTCCTTCTCTAACCGCCCTTGATAACTTTCTGTGACGTTCCCAGATATTTTCAAGCCCTTCTTCTTTTATTAATCTTAAAGCAACTACCTGTTGTGTTATCAAAGAAACCGCAGAAGTCCATGGAGTATCCGGCATTTTTTCCTTTGTTAGTGATTTTTCATATCTTTTCAAATCAAAATAAAATTTCGGGGACTTACATTGTTCAACAACTTTCCATGCTTTTTCGCTGCAGGCAACATAAGCAAGCCCCGGTGGAATCATTAATCCCTTTTGAGAACCAACAGCTATGATATCAACACCCCATTTATCCATATAAAATGGCTGTGCTCCAATGCCTGATATTCCATCAACAACTAAAATTGCTTTATGATTTGCTGTGAGTTTTGCAAATGCCTCTATGTCATTATATACGCCTGTTGATGTTTCATTTAAGGTTGTAAAAACAGCAACTGCATCAGGATTTTCATCTAAGGCTTTTTTTAATTCTTCTGGTTTTACAGCATATCCCCATTCAGGAGCTATTTTAACAATATTAGCACCATAGCACTTTGCAATATTTTCCCATCTATCCCCAAAATTACCTATAGTTGCGACAATGACTTTATCTCCCGGATTCACTGTATTAGAAACTGCTGTTTCCATTGCACCTGTTCCAGATGCAGCCATAATATAAACATTTCTTGTTGTTCCTAATACATATTTCATATTCTCTAAAACCTCTGTTAAAATCTTTCTAAACTGCGGAGTTCTGTGGTGCATTACTGGTTTTGCTGCTTCTGCTAAAACATCTGGTGGTACTTCTGTAGGACCTGGTGCCATAATGTATTTTTTCTTCATTTTTCTGCCTCCTTTTAAGTTTTTTAGTGATTTTTTTCACTATCTTTTAATATTATATATATCATAAAAAGTTTTTTATGTCAAGTATTTTTTTAATAAAAAATTAAAAATTTGTGAAATATTTCACTTAAATTTAAATAATATTATCTTAATTTTAATTATCTTATTATTCTCCCCTATATTAACTTTACCTAATATTATTTATAAATTCTTCTTTTTCTCATCAATTATTTTTTTTCTCATTTCCACTTTTTCAAATATTTCTTCCACTTTTTCAATCAATCTTGCAGGAGAAAATGGCTTTACTACATAAGCATCCGCACCTGATTTAAAACCTTTTTCAATATCAGTAATCTGACCTTTTGCAGTTAAAAGTATAATTGGTATTGTAGATGTATCTTTTTCCCTTTTTAAAATTTTACAAGCTTCTAATCCATCCATTTCCGGCATCATTATATCCAGTATTATTAAATCTGGTTTTACATTTCTTACCTCTTCTATTGCAAGTTTTCCATTTGTTGCAGTATATACATTGTACTGTTCTGATAATGTGTCCTGTAAAGCCGATAATATAAATGGCTCATCATCTGCAACTACTATTTTTTTCTTATCCATCATAAAAAATCCTCCTTTTACGTTGGTTTAATTTTGGGTATATAAAAAGTAAATTCACTTCCTTTTCCTAATTCACTTTTTACTTCAATATCGCCATTATGCAACTCAATAATATATTTAACTATTGGCAATCCAATACCTGTCCCGCTTATTTTACGGACAGCTTCACTCTGGACTCTGTAAAATTTTTCAAAAATACGTGGTAAATCTTCTTTTGAAATACCTATGCCTTCATCTTTTACAGTGATGTAAATTCTATCATTTTTATCTTCCATTATGATATTAATATTTCCACCATCTGGGGAATATTTAATAGCATTTGAAAGTAAATTAATCATAACCTGTGACATTTTATTTTTATCAAATAATATTATCTCACTTTTTTCTGGAACTGTCAAAATAATTTTATGTTTTTGTGATGTATTTTTATACATTTCATAAATATCTTTTAAAAAATTAATTACATCAACTTCTTCCAACGTTAAACTAAGTCCTTTGCCTGATTCAATCCTTGATAAATCAAGCAAATCTCCTATCAATGAACCCAGTCGCTGTGTCTCTTTATTTATTATTTCTGCATAACTTTTAACCTTTTCACTATCCATATTTCTTATTAACATAAGTTCGCTGTATGCCTGAATCGGTGTAAGCGGTGTGCGCAATTCATGAGAAACCATATTTAAAAATTCCGACTTCATTTTATCAAGTTCCTTTATTTCCGTTATATCTCTGAAAACAGCAACAGAGCCAGCCGCCTCTTTTTTTTCTCCTACTATTGGAGTAAATACAGCTGCAAAAATATGCTCTTTGTTTCCAAAATGAAATTTGACCTCATTTTTAATAGTTACTTTTGAATCCAGTACTACCCTAAAATTATCAATAACTGTCTGATTTATTTTAAAATTTGATATTTCAACACCAAATGCATGAGATGCATTTATATTAAAAATTTTTTCAGCAACCCTGTTAACCAGAACTACTTTGTTTTCTTTATCAATAGCAATTACTGCATCTTCCATTGATTGAATTATTGATTCAATTCTCAATTTTTCTATAGAAAGATTTATATTTGCTTCTTTTAATTCTTTATTTAATTGTTCTGCTCTTTCTTCCAGATGTTCATAAAGATTAGCATTTTCAATAGCAATTGCAGCCTGTGACGCAAGTGCTTCCAAAAATTTTATCTCACTTTTTGAGAAACTTGCTCCAGTTATCTTATTTAAAACCTGAACAACTCCAATTGTCTGATTTCTTACCTTTAAAGGGACACAGATTACAGACCTTGTAATAAATTTGGTTTGTTCATCAACCCTTTTTGCAAATCTTGGGTCTTTTGAGACATCCGGCACTAATACTGATTCACCTGTATAAGCCACATAACCAGCTATACCTTCACCCATTTTTAATCTTATTTGTTTTAATTCTTTTTCTTTAGGACCTGTTGCTATTTCAAAATAAAGTTCATTTCTTTCACTATCAATTAAAAACACAGATGATGCCTCTGCCTGCATAACTTTTTCTGCTGACTGCATAATAATTTTAAGTAATTCATCTAAATTTCTTGTTGAATTTATTATAATACTTGCTTCCATCAAAGCGCTCATTTTGGCTATTTCTTCTTCTTTTTGTTTATTTGCAACCTGAGTTGTATATTCCTGAACCGAAAGTTCAATAACTATATTAAATAAATCAACAATGAGGTCCCCTAAACTCATAAGCCGTTCTTCATTAAATGTGGGAATAGAATTATATGCTTTTAAAAGTTTGTCATAATCTATATCAAGTTCTTTGCTTAATTTTTTCACCAATTCCGGATTTGGTGTTCTATTTTTTATACCAACTAAAATATAAAACTTTTTTCCATAAAAATATGTGGATTTATTGTAATAAATACAATCAGCATATAAATTAACAAATTGTGCTTCTTTATCAAAAGAATTAATTCCCACATCCACATATTTTTGTCCCTGCGGAGTTGATATTAATAATTGATAAAAATCACTGAAATTAGATTCTTCGGTATTTATATTTTCATCTTCACTTATTACTTTTATGGCAATACCCAAATCCTTTGCAAATTTGTATTGTATACCCTCCCATACAGTTATATTAAACAAACGTGTTGAATCTAAATCTGGTTCTCTTCTACTGCTTTCAATAGCCACTGTTTACCTCTGTTTATTTTTTTTCATTAATCCAGATTTCCAATTGTTTGATCCATTCATCTATATTTTTGCCTGTTTTAGCAGAAAGTTTAATTATTTTTAATTTGTTATTGATTCTTTTAATATTTTTTTCAAAATTTTTTAAATTAAAATTCACATAAGGCAGCAGGTCTATTTTATTTAATACTAAAACATCTGCAATTTGAAACATCAAAGGATATTTAAGTGGTTTATCTTCACCTTCTGTTGTAGATAATACAACAACTTTTTTATCTTCGCCAAGATTAAAATCAGCCGGACAGATAAGGTTCCCTACATTTTCAATTATAAACAAATCATATTTACTTTTATTTTTTATTTTATCAAGAGCTTGTTTTATCATATTGGCATCAAGATGACATCCTCCACCATAATTTTCTGTCTTTATTTGATAGGCAAAAACCCCGCATTTTTTTATTCTTACAGCGTCATTTGATGTTGAAACATCTCCTTCTATTACTGCTATATTGAATTTTTTCTTTAAATTTTTTAAAGAAGCTTCTAATAATGTTGTTTTACCCGCTCCCGGCGAACTCATTATATTGATACAAAATCCATTATTTATTATTTTTTTATTTTGCTCAGCAATTTCTTCGTTCTTTTTCATTATATTTTCAAAAATATTTATTTCTGCCATTTATGTCTCCATCTCTATTGTTTGAATTATCATTTCTCTGCCTTGTATGACTTCAATATTCATAGAATTACATTTAGGGCATATTAAATTTAATTCTCTTATTCTAAATCTTTTTTTACATTCATTACATTGGGCTATTGTTTTTGAAACTTTAATATTTACAACTGCATTTTCCAATGGTGTATCCTTTGCAACTATTTCAAATGCAAATCTTAACGCTTCCGGAACTATTGAAGTCATTTCGCCAATTAATAAATTAACCTTTTTTACCATCTTGCCATTATTTTCATTTAATTTATTAATAACTATCTGTTTTATCTCTTCTGCAATTGAAACCTCATGCATCTTTTATTTTTTTGCTTTTTTTGATTTTTTCTTTGTTTTTTTTACTCCACAGCCACAGGTTTTGCACATTTTTAACCTCCATTAAAATAATTTTCAATTTTCAATTATATTTAAAAAATATATCTGGTGGGCTGGACTGGATTTGAACCAGCGACTTCCATCCTGTGAAGATGACACTCTAACCAGCTGAGTTACCAGCCCATCTTTTATCAATTTTACACTCTATTTTAACAATTTTCAATAAAAAATGAATAAAAACAGTAATCCCTCAATCACAGTAAGTTTTTATAAAATATAAAGTAAATTTTTTTGCTTTACTTTTTTTACCTGCATAAAATCTCTCCCCTGCCCCTCTTTACTGCCGTAAAATTCACTTCGTTCATCACGGCATTTCAAAAGAGGGGTGTTAAAAAATTTTTTCTTCTTTAATTTTCCCATTTTTTAACTGTCCATTACCCATATCTCTATCTATATAATAAGAAGCAGGTATATCCTGATTTTTGAGGAAAATTACGGGGGATTCGTAGTGTTGTCTAGTTTACTTACTCCCAATTTTAACGCCCTTCTTAATCCTATCTAAGGTTTGTTGCGTAAGCCTCGTCTACCTTTGACTGCAAACTCTTTGTCCGACTTTTCCTCAACCGTTTTTTACGAAAAAATCAGCGGCGCATACCTGCTTCTTGATACTTATGGGTAATGGTGAGTTTCTAAAGGGAGATTAAGAGGGATTTTCTATTATTATTATTACCTCCCATAACTGAGACATTACTAATAACACCTTATAATATTAAATTTTTATAAATAGATTAAATAATATCCCGATTATCAACCCTGATATAAATAACCCACCTGCTAACTTATTAAACCAGAAAGCCCATACAACATACCACAATGGCCAGATATCAGGAAAGTCCTTTGGTTTTTCCTGGGGTTTGGGGGTATCAAGAATTGATATGAAAAATCTAAAACGATTTATTGAAAAAAAACACAAAAGCGTAAAAGGTGAAATAACTTTTAATAATACAAGTATTATAACTGTGATATAAAACAAGGCGGTATTTATTTTTGCAATTAAAATTGCGTTTTTCCAGCCCAATAAAACAGGCAGGGTTAAAACTTTCTTTTCTCTGTCTTTTTCATATTTATCTAAATGCTTACCAAATAAAACATTGGTCACAACAAGTCCGTATGGAATAGAAGCAAGCCATGTATGTAAAGGCATATTACCAGACATAACATAATACGTACCTACTGTTATTAATGGTCCCCATATAAAAAATATAGCCAGCTCTCCTAAACCTCTATATTTTAATTTTAAAGGCGGGGCAACATAAAAAACACTTAATAAAAAACCAATAACTGCAAATATCAAAACCAGTAAACCACATTTAAAAGTTAAATAAAAAGCAATTGCCAGTTCAATTAAACCAAATAAGAAAAATGCAAATAATAATTCCTTCTCAGACATTAAACCAGATGCAAGTGGATGCGGTGAATATTGAGTCCTGTGGTAATCAGGTGTATCAACTCCCTGTTTATAATCAAAATAATCATTTATTAAATTATTTGATGCATGTGCTAAAATAAGAGCTATTAAAATAAGTAAAAGATAAAATAAATTGAAATGTTTATCAGTTGCTGCTATTAATGCGCCAATAAAAACAGAAGTAGTTGTCATTGAAAAAACACAGGCGCGGGTTGCAATAAGCCACTTACTTAAAAAATCCATTTCATCGCCTTTAGGCATATTACCTGTGTCTAAAATAAATTTCCATCTTAATAACAATTTTTTCATTTTTTATACCTCTTTTTTATTATTTTTTTAATTCAAGTTCCGCTACGCTTTCTAAATGCGGTGTATGTGGAAACATATCAAATAAAGCAAAACTCTTTATTATATACCTTTTATCAATTTCTTTATAATTTTCTATAAATTTTAAAATATTGCAGGATATATAAAATATTTTTTCTGGTAATGTATCAAGAATAAAATTTATTGCTTTTTTATGTAAACCAGTTCTTGGCGGATCTGCAATAAAAATTGATTTTCTGTCTTTTACAGATTGTAATAAGTCCTGAACATTTAAAATATCTAATCTCTTAAAAATTATATTTAATTTTTTATTTTCATTTATATTTTTAACTGCCATTTCTTCTTCATATTTATTATTATCAAAAATTATCACTTCTTTTGCAACATCAGATAAAAATATTCCAAAAGTTCCAACACCCCCAAACATGTCAAGCAATAAATCATATTTATCTTTTATTTTATCTTTTATATAAAACATTATATCCGTAGTTATTCCAATATTACTTTGAAAAAATCCCTGTGAATGATAAAAATAACGAATATCCGAAATTTTTTCTTCTAAAAATTCTTTTCCTTTTAATACAAAAAACTCATCTGTTATACTGATATCGGTATTGTGTTTAACAAAACCATAGAGAACACTTTTAGCACCACTTTGACTTATAAACAATTTTAATTTTTCCAATACTTTTTCTATTTTTTCCTTTTCTGCCTCTTTGTTTAATATAAATGTAACCAAAGTATCATCTGTAAAAAACCCTGCTCTTATAACACAGTATCTTAAAACCCCTGTTTTTTTTCTTATATCAAAAACTTCATCTTCTTTTATATAATTTTTAATCCATTGATTTGTTTCACTTAAAATTTTATTTATCTTTTCATTTGCTATAAAGCATTTGTCAAAATTTACAATTTTATAAAACTTTCCCTTTTCACGCAGTCCGCATCCATCTTTTGATATAATAAAATCCATTCTATTTCTATAATAATATTCATTTTTAAAAAAAATATTTAAATTTTGTTGATAAAAAGGGATACCATTTCTTTTAAATAATTCAAACGCATCATTTTTTTTTATTACAATCTGTGCAGAATAATCTATATCCTGATATTTACAACCACCGCACCTGCCAAAAACATTGCATAAAGGAGTTGCTTTCATTTTGGATAACTATCCTGCTGGCCAGGAAAATTTTCTTCCACCAAGCAGATGAAGATGAATATGAAAAACCGCCTGTCCTGCATCAGGCCCTGTATTAAATACTGTTCTATAACCACTTTTATCAATATTTTTTTCTTTTGCAATGTTTTTTGCAGCCAATAAAATTTCTCCTAAAATCTCTTTATCCTTTGATGTGATTTCATTTAAAGAAGCAATATGTCTCTTGGGTACTATCAGAATATGAACGGGTGCCTTGGGATTTATATCTTCAAAAGCAAAAATTTTTTCATTTTCAAAGACCTTTTTTGATTTTATTTCACCTTTAATAATTTTACAAAACAAACAATCATCCATAAATGACCTCCTTATTTTAAAATTTCACCATAAACAAAATCATCTTTGTATTCAATTAATTTGATATCTGCTAATTTTCCTATTAAGGAATTATCCGCTCTGAATTTTACCCTGATATAGTTATCTGTGTAACCTGTATAATAATTATTTTTCTTATCTGTTTCAACAAGAACTTTTCTTATAAGTCCTAAATTTTTTTGGGCAAAGTTTTTTTCTTTTAATTTACCCAGCTTTATCATTGTATTTACCCTTAATTTTTTTTCTGTTTCATTTACCTGTTCTTTCATTTTAGAAGCAACGGTATCAGGTCTTTTTGAAAAAGGAAACACATGTAATCTGGAAAAAGGCAATTCCTTGATAAAATCAAAGGTATTTTTAAATTCTTTTTCTGTTTCGTTCGGGAAACCGGCTATTATATCTGTTGTTATTGCCGCATAAGGTATTTCTGAAATTATCGTATTTACTTTTTCTTTGTATTCCTCAGGGGTATAATTTCTGTTCATTAATTTTAGTATTTTTTCATCTCCGCTCTGAAGGGATAAATGAAAATGGGGACAAATCAAACCATTTGAATCTTTGATTAATCTAATTATATCATCACTTAATTCTTTGGGTCCTATTGAACTCAATCTTATTCTTGTATTTGGTTTTTCTGCAATTAATTCAACAAGTAATCTAAACAGCATATTTTTATCATTTTTATCTTTGCCATAAAATCCTAGATTTACACCTGTTAAAACAATTTCATTAAAACCTGCATTTACTAAATTTAAGAATTCTTTTTTTACAATATCAATATCACGACTTTTAATATTTGTTCCGCGGACATAAGGAACTTCACAATATGAACAAAAATTATCACAGCCATCTTCGATTTTAATGAATGCTCTGTCTCTTGTTGAAAAATCAGACAATAAAGAATAATTTATATTATCAGTAAAATTAAAATAGTTATTTATTTGAAACTTGCTTTTATTAGATACAACATCATCTGCCAGGGATAAAATTGAAAGTGCCTCTTTATCTTTTCTTTCTACAAGACATCCAGTTAATATTACTTTTTTACCGTTTTTTTTTAATTGCTTGATTTTGCGATATATTTCAGTGTCAATTTTTTTTGTTACTGTGCAGGTGTTAATTATATGCACATCCGCATTTTCATCAAATATTTCTATGTTGGAATTTAATATTTGCTGTCTTATCACTTCTGTTTCATAACTATTAACCTTGCATCCGTAGGTATGTAATGCAACTTTCATTTTTTAAACTCATTTACATTGATTTGAAATTCTTCAATTTGATTATCAAGTCCAAAAGTTTCAGAATAAAGTTCAAGTCCGGTGCGTGCAAGGAATGTCTTTTTTACTCTTGATTCAACTTCACTTTTTTTGTTTTTTTCAACTAAAATAAAAACCGTGCCATCTATTCCCATATTCACCAGTCGTGCTGCTTTTATTTCAGGAATATCCTGTATAATATCAAGAAGAATTTCATTTTCTTCTTCGAGTATTTCCAATCTGTTTTTTATATTTTTTTGTGAATCATTTATTATTTGTGCAAATCCATTAATATCATTTTTAATTAAAAATTGTCTTGCTGACTCCACCCTTTCATTTTCTGATATAAAATAAGCGCAACGTTTTCTTTGTTGAACAGAAAGTTTATTTCTGTATTCGTCAAACTGCTCCATTGTTATCTCATTTAACTTTGAAAAATTTGCACCTGATTTTTGCATAATCATTATTGCTTCTTCTACTTCTTTTAATATATTATTTTTCTTTTCTTCAATATGCTTTTTCTTAACTCCGGAACTTAATGTTAAAAAAATATAATTTTTCATATCCAAATTGATGTTTTCTTCTGTATTACTGCCGGAATCAAACAAAGTTATTGCTGACTTTTTTCCAAAAATTGCAGGAATATATTTAACATAACTTTTCTCATTACCTAAAAAACGTTTTTCACCTTCTGCACAAATCTGAGCCATTTCAGCGCCTTTTAACTGCCAATCAGAAAATTTTGATGCAAGATATAAAACTCCGATCTCCAATGACTCAATTGAATTAGCATCAAATAAATCAGGTATCTGATTATCTATATAAACATTCATTCCAAAAACCTTTTTTGAATTTCCTTCAAGCATAAATAAGGTAGATGCAATAAAATTTGCCCAGCCATGTTCTTCTTTTGACTGTGGGTCATTTAAAGTCATTTTTATCTTTTCATCATATTTACGTGAATAAAAATGAATAATTCTATCACCTTCTTTTCTTTTTTGAGCCATAATTATTGCACTTTTACCAATATTTACAGATATAACTTTACTTTGATTAAAATTGGTAACTTCACCCAATAACTGAATACTTCCCGGGACCTTAACAACACTTATTATTTCACCTTTTGGTTCAAAAACCTGAAAAAAATTTTTTGCTTCATTATACAAAATATTCTGTTCCATCTTTTCTCCTGTTATATTATTTAGTTTTCTTTAAAATATATTCAGATAATGGTTTATCCTGCAATGTTTCTCTAATAACTTCATCCAGTGTAGTAATGCCCTGTTTCATTATTTCTATTGCTGATTCCCTTATAGTAACCATTCCCTGGCGCCAGGCTTCTCTTTTTAAATCATTTAAACTTCCTTTTTTAAATATTATTTCTCTGATAGCTGTATTAATAGGTAAAACTTCGTATGCTGCAATTCTACCTTTATAACCTGTATAATGACAGCTCGGACATCCTGCTCCCTCATAATATTCTCCACCTTCTAAAATTTCAGGTGGTATTCCCCATTTCTTTGCCTTAATATAATCTATTTCTTTTACTTTTTCTTTGCAATTTTCACATATTCTTCTAACAAGACGTTGTGAGATAGAAATTAAAACAGAAGAACCAACATAAATTGGGTCTATACCCATATCAACCAATCTTGCAACTGTTGTTGGAGCATCATTTGTATGAAGTGTGGAAAGAACCAGATGCCCTGTTAATGCTGCTTTTATGGCAATTGAAGCTGTCTCTTCGTCACGAATTTCTCCAACCAACATTACATCAGGGTCCTGCCTTAAAAATGACCTTAAAACATTTGCAAAAGTAAGATTTGCTTCCGGATTTACCTGTATTTGAATAATATGCGGCAACCTGTATTCAACAGGGTCTTCTACTGTTAAAATATTATCATGGGGGTCATTTATATGGGACAGAGCTGCATACACAGTTGTGGTTTTACCACAGGCAGTTGGTCCTGTTATTAAAATCATCCCGTAAGGATAAGAAAGTGCTTTTTCAAGTGCTTTCATTTGCGACTCTGTCATTCCAAGATCTCTTAATTGTAAACTCTGCGAGCCCTGATTAATTATACGCATAACAATATTTTCACCCCATATTGCCGGAACAACAGAAACACGCAAATCCACTGTCTGTCCATTTGATAAAGTAAATTTCATTCTGCCATCCTGTGGCTTTCTCTTTTCAATAATATTCATCCCTGCCAAAAGTTTGATTCTCGAAGTCAGTGCTTTTCTGAACTGAATAGGTGGCGGTGGCATTTCAACAAGACAACCATCTATACGATAACGCAAAACAATCTTTTTTTCATAAGGATTAATATGAACATCCGATGCTCTCTTTGCAACTGCATCTTCGATTAAGATATTAACATATTTAACAACCGGGCTATCGGTTCTTTCATAATCACCTTCCGGGACTTCATCTTCTTTTGCTTTTTTTTCTTCAATAATTGTTATATCTTCATCAATAGTTCCTATGGCATTATAAGTATCTTCTAATATAGAAGTTGATTCATAATATTTTGCTATGGCTGCCTGTAACGATGCATCAGTGGTAACAACAAAATTAAGTTCAACATCTTCTACTGTTTTTATTTCGTATTTTAAATTAGTTGATAATGAAGGGTCCAATGGATTTGAAGTTGCAAAAATTATTTTCCCTGGTTTTTTATCAATAGGAATGATATTGTATTTTCTGGCTAAATTTACATCTATCAATTTTATTATGTCATCTTCTATATGCAATATATTAACATCTATAAATTTTGTTCCCACCTGCATTGCCAAGAAATGATATAAAACATCTTCTGTTATGTAACCCAATTTAACAAGAACAGTTCCTAATGCCTCGCTTGTCTTTGCCTGCTCATCTATAGCTTTTTCAAGCTGTTCTTCTGTTATCATTCCTTCTTCTAATAAAATTTCGCCTAATTTTTTTGCCTCATACATTTTGACACCTTTTTACATTTCTCCTTCTGATGTTACTCGTATTATCTCATCAATAGTTGTTATACCATTTTTCCATTTTTCAATTGCAACGCCTCTCAATGTTCTCATCCCTTCTTTTATTGCCTGATCTGTTAATTCATTTAAATTGGCTTTACGAAACACCAAATCAGATATGCCGGGAGTCATTGACATTATCTCATATATTGCAACTCTGCCTCTATATCCCGAGCCATTGCAATTGGGGCACCCTTCACCAACATAGACTTTTATTCCCTCAATCTGTTCTCTCTTTACCTGAATTTTTTGTAATTCATCATCTGTTGGATTATATTCTTTTTTACAATTTGGGCATATTTTTCTTAAAAGGCGCTGTGCAACTATAAGACGAACAGCAGACCCGACATAAACCGGGTCAATTCCCATATCAATTAATCTTATGACTGTTGAAGGTGCATCATTAGTGTGTAATGTTGAAAATAATAAATGACCTGTTAATGCTGCTTTTATAGCTATATCTGCTGTTTCTTTATCGCGAATTTCTCCAACCATCATTATATTAGGGTCCTGTCTTAAAACCGAACGAAGTGCCGTTGAAAAATCAAAACCAATATCATGATTTATCTGTATCTGCACTATACCGGGTAACTGATATTCAACAGGGTCTTCAAGAGTCATAATATTTCTTGAAATATCATTAATAGTAGATAATGCTGAATACAATGTTGTTGTTTTGCCACTGCCGGTGGGACCTGTGTGAAGTATTAAACCATAAGGTGACTGAATTGCTTCCTTATAAAGTTCTAATTCAAATGGTTCAAAACCAAGTTTTGATAAATCAAGCATAAGTCCTTCCTGGTCAAGTATACGCATCACAACATTTTCTCCATATATGGAAGGTAAAACAGAAACACGTAAATCTATAATTTTATTCTGGACTTTTATTTTAATACGGCCGTCCTGTGCTGCTCTTTTTTCCATGATATCCATTTTTGACATAACTTTAATTCTTGAAATGATGGCATCTCTGTAATGCTTTGGAGGGGATTTTTGTGTTTGTAATACACCATCAATTCTATAACGAACGACTAAATTTTTTTGATAAGGATTCAAGTGAATATCTGATGCTCTCTTTTTTACTGCTTCAGAAATAATTGCATTTGTAAGTTTTATTACAGGCGCTGAATCTTCGGTTATATTCTGATCTTCAACTGCCAGTTCATCTTCCTGTCCTTCTATTTTTTCCTTGTTTTTGAATATCTCTTCCAATTTAGGATCTTCTATTAATTTTTCCACAGAACCATAATACTTGCTTAAAGCATTTCTCATATTTGTTTCGGATGTAACAATAAATTTTATTTTATCCGTTGGTAAAACAACGCGTTCTTTTAATTTTATAATTAAATGCTCGTCCGGTTCTGATGTCGCAATAACAATTCTGTCATTTGTTGCTTCTATCGGAATTATATTTAACGATTCTGCGACTTCCTTTTTTATTACATTAATTGCCGATGGTTCTATTTCAATATTGCTGATATCAACATATTCCATACCGTATTGAATAGCAATAAAATAAAATAAGGCATCCTCTGTAATAAATCCCATTCTCACGAGGATCCTGCCAAGTGGTTCTCCTGTTTTTTGCTGTTCTTCAAGTGCTTTTTGTATCTGGTCTGCTGTTACTAAATTTTCTTCTAAAAGCAATTCGCCTAGCCTCTTTGCCATTGCTTACTTTGCCTCCATAAACTTTTTATATTCCTGTCCCATTAACTTTCTCTGCAATATTTCTCTTTTTACTATTACATAAAAATAACTATCTGTCTTTTCTCTTAAACCAGAACTGTTAAAATTTATCTTACCCGTAACACCTTCATAAGATATTTCTTTTAAACCTTTAATTAAACTTTCTTTATCTTTTAGATTTTTATTATAACATAATTTAATAATTGAGACAGCATCATATAGATAAGAAAGATGCTTATCTATATTTTTATTTGTTTTATAATATTCATCTAAAAAAGATCTGAATTTTTTTAATTTATATAAATTTTCAGGAGAAATATCTGCATAACAAGATTTTTCAGCTTCGTTTTTTAACTTTTTAATAAAATATCTATTTCCTATTGTGCTCGTTGACATAAACAAAGCACCTGTTTTCATTTCATATGATTGTTTTGCAAAATTTATTGCCTGCTCGAGTGAACCAATAAAAAATATTGATTGAATTTTTAAATCCCTTAATCGCAATAATATATTTGTAAAATCCATTCTTGTTGGTTCAACACTTCTAAAATAATCAACTTTTGCTCCATTTTTTTTAATTGTTTCAGAAAATTCTTCTGCTGTTTTCATAAAATCATTAACACCTTCTGTATAAACAACTGCATAATGTCTTTTATCAAGTATTGCAACTGCAAACCTTGCTAGATCCTTTGCCAGTTGAACATCACTCGGGCAAATACGAAAAACATTTTGTTTATTAGGATTATTAAAATCAATATAGTCCTTTGAAATTGAAATTAAAGGTATGTCATTTATTTCTTCTATTATTTTTTTATGTTTTTCATTAAAAGCTCCGATTATTGCTAATAAATTAGGTGTATTTTTTATTTCTTTTAATATTTCTTCATTGTTTTCATTAAAAAAAACTGATTTAATCAGGCCATCTGTCTTATTTTCATCTTGGATTTTAAGAGATAATTCAAGTCCGGTCATAAGAGAATCAGTGGAAGCATTTAAGGAATTCCCCAGAAAACCAATATAATAGCCATCTTCAGCAAAAATTTTTAAATTTAAAATCATTATTAAACTAATTAAAAACAGTAACTGCCTGTACACCTGGACCTCCAAGCATTGTTTATTTATATATAGTATAATAATATTAAAAGATTGTCAATAATTGCAACATAAAAAATTTTATATTTTCTGTTAATGTAAGTAGATTAAATTTATAAATTTAGAATTAAATATAAATATGAAATTTTAAAAATAAAAAAGGCAGTATAAAAGTCAACTGCCTTTTTTTAATTTTTATTTTTATTTTTAAATCTTTATTTAATTATAAGTAATTTTTCTATTTTTGATTTGACCTGTCTATTTGTTTCATCCTCTGCAACCAAAACATAATAATATGTTCCCTGTGCTAATCCTTTGAAATTATCAGCACCTACTGTAATTGTATTTTTACCTTGTATAAGGTTATTGCTTATATATGGACTATTTTTAGTATAATATACTTCTCTTATTAACCTGCCTGATGTAGTATATAATCTAAACCAGATTTTCTCCGCCGGCTTTACAAGATAAAAATCAATTGCAATTGGTGTTGCAACAGAATGAGGGTTTGGATAAACAATTATATCCTTTTTATCATCAAATTTTAATATAGAACCCGGCGTTGGTATAGGTGTGCCTGTTCCTTGTGTTGGTGTTGGTGATGTTGGTGTGTTTGTTCTTGTAGGTGTGTTTGTTGGTCCACTTGGTGTATTTGTCCATGTGTTTGTTACTGCCGGGGTTCCAACAGGTGTTGGATAACTGCTGCATCCATAAAATTCTATCTCATCTATCCATAAGTCAATGCTTGCTTGTGGCTGTCCTACTGTCTGGAATTGTATGTCTGTTGCCATACTCAATGCATCACTCCTTAATACCGATGTCCCCCAGTATGGCTCCTGCGTTAAACTGCTCATCAGTAAATCCATCTGCGTCCAGTTTGTCCCGCTTACAAATGCATATCCGTAATGATTATCCGCCTCTCCCTGTAAGAAATTCGGATGTGATGATGATATTTTTACCCTGTATGTCTTTCCATCTCCTTTATACCAAAATTTCACTCCTGTGCAACTTGATAAATTTACCGGTCCTTTCGGGTCTATAAACGATGTTCCCATTCCTACAAATCCATACTGAAATGTTGTTGTTACATAGCCGGTCATTCTCGCTGCATATCCTG
>Ga0078972_1001849_pt1 | contig 74973 bp, 54 predicted proteins | sample YelNatPaOPGAMG01_FD_67568 | JGI IMG/M metagenome (GOLD analysis project Ga0078972, IMG submission 67568) | Hot spring thermophilic microbial communities from Obsidian Pool, Yellowstone National Park, USA - OP-RAMG-01 (SPADES assembly) (version 2) | ecosystem: Environmental > Aquatic > Thermal... | reverse complement strand
AGACAATAAGGTGAACTGAAGGGACTTCGCGGCGGCTGCCCAAGGGAATGGGGCGATGACATGCTCCCCCTGGCGCCCGAGTTTGGCAAGCCACGCCGAGAAGGGATTCTCTCGCCGTGGGCGCGAATCCTCCGCCCTCGCGGGGTTGCGGGGTTGCCCTCGCGGGGTTGAGGCGTAGATCTTACTGTCTCGTTGGGGGGCCTGCACCCCTTTCCTCGATCATTGCTTCCTGCCGTTCTTCTTCGGGCCTGAACGCTGCGTCACGACTTGGCGTACGCCTTGGTTAGGTCGGCCAACCACTTACCCGTCGCCTCAGCCGGTCTGGAGACACGATTGGCCCAACTCTGGCTGGACCAACGAACGGTAAGGCTGCAACCCGCGCCCAAGATCTGCGTCTAACCAGACGGGAGGCAGGGGCCCCAGTCGGCTCGTACTCCCGTTGGTCCACCCGCGGAGGTGGGGCATTCCTTGGGAGGCATTGATGACGCGGTCTAAGGTTCCCGTGCAGCCGGAGAGGCGCAAGCTGTTTGGCATCGTGGGCGCGGCGGTGCTGTTGGCGGCCGTCGCAATCATCGCCCTGCCGGGAGGCACCGTGGCGCAAAAGGCCACCAACTCGGTGCGGGCGGCGTCCAGATCCCGAACTGACACGTCAAGCACCGAGATCATGCCAGCTGCAAACAAGAGCTGGGATGCTTACAAAACGCTTGTTGCCCGCAACCCGTTTGAGCCGCTGGTGAAGAAGTCCGACAGCAACGGGGCCAACGGCAAAGGTGCCGTTGGCATGCTTCCTCCGCTGAGCGTGGACGTCGTTCCGCGAGCCAACTCAACCGCTCAGGCTAACTCGGGTTGGGCCTTCGTGGGCACCGTGGGTATGGACGGCAAGCTTTATGCACTCCTGGAGAACAGGAAGCAGGGTCTTGGAGGTTACTACCGCCCCGGCGACGAAACTCCACTCGGCACTGTTGAGAGCGTATCAACCGAGTTTGTGCGCATAGGGGGCCGGAAGGGGCCGGTTACTCTTGCCCTAACCAGCGGGGATGCCATGCCTGGAGCCAAGCCGCCTCAGCCCGCAACGCCGGTGGCCTCGCAAGACGAGCAGCTTCTCCAGGCGCTTGCCGCCATCGCCGGCCAGCCTGCGGACTCTGCCGGACCCACCGTCGCCCCCATGCCCAACTTGGGGCAGCCCCAGGGCCCGGGTGGGTTCCGGTTCGGCGGGCGCGGCAACCGCGGGAACTTCGGCCCGAATATGGGGAACAACGGGTTCGGCGGAGGCAGGTTCCGCAACAACGGTGGCTAGTGCAACCGTGGCTTGCTTATCTGTCAGTTTCGTAGCTGGCTGACCGTCATTGGCCCCTGCCATGGGGTTATAGGGGACATCGCCGAGCCTATCGGCTGCACCATCCTGTCGGAATGAGTAGCAAGGCCTCTTCGAACAGCTTGCAAGCGCCCAGCCGTTCACGTGATATTAGGAGTACCATAGCCATGGATGCATACCTGAGCACCCGCCCCCTGCGGCGGGCCATGTGCCTGGCAGCCGTGGGTGCCCTTCTGCTCATTCCGGGCACCGCGGGGCGCACTCAGGAGCCGCCGCCCAGCGAGCCAGCGAAGGTCGAGGCTGCCCCACCAAAGGAGTCTGCCCCGGCCGCGGACACCGCCAAGCCGGCGCAAGACGGGAAGAAAGCGCCTCCGGCTGCCAACGCCGCGGAGAAGCGAACTCCCAAGGCCTCTAGCACCAAGCCCAGCAAGCCTGCCAAATCGAACTCTGCACCCAAGCGGATACCCGGTTCCCTTCCGGTGGCAGATGCCGCCAAGACGTTCACCATGAACTTCCGCGGGGCGGACATCGACCGCATACTCGACTTCTACGGCATGATCTCTGGCCTTGCGGTCATCAAGGATCCTTCGCTCACCGGCACCGCCACCATCCTCGCCGCCAAGCCGGTAACGCTTGACCAGGCGTTCGACATCCTCAACGCCTACCTCGACACGAGAGGCTACGTAGCCACCCGCGAGAATGGCATGCTCAGGGTGCGCCTTAAGGGCTCCGACACCGGCTCCGGCGGGCAGGGCGGTGCATCAAGCCCGTTCCAAAGCCTCATATCCAGCATGACCCCGACTCAGCCGGAGACGCGCGTATTCCCAATCAAGTACGCCAGTGCACAGTCGGTTTCCCGCATCATCAACGAGCTGTTCAGAGACGGCGGCGGCATGGCTGGCCCGCAGCAGGCCCAGCAGCGGATGCAGCAGGTTATGGCCCAGCTGGCTCAGTTCCGTGGGCGTGGCGGCGGTCCCGGAATGGATCCCAACCGCGTGCGGGACCTAATGACGCGCTTCGCCCCCATGATGGCGGCGCAGAACAGCGTCGGCACCGCGCGCGCCTCCTACGACGACTACTCCAACTCCGTGGTGGTTACCGGCACCCCACAGCTGATGGAGCAGATCCAGTCCATAATCGAGGAGCTGGACCAGGAGGTCCCTTCCAACCTCAAGACGCAGGTGTTCACCCTCAAGTACGTGGACTGCCAGCAGATGGCGAACGTCATCAGCAGCCTGCTGATCGCCACGGCAAACGGCGGAGCCAACAGCGGCGCGCTGAGAAACGTGCCGTTTGAGCAGAGGGTGTTTGCTGCCGCAAGGGCTGGCACCGCCGGTGCCGTCTCCGGACAGGTGGTGCCTTACCCCGAAACCAACTCCGTGGTGGTTACCGCGTCGCCAGACACGCTTAAGATGCTCACCTCGGTGGTGGAGCAGCTGGACGTCAAACAGCAGCTCCAGTCCACCACCTTCGTGTACCCGCTGGCAAAGGCGTCGGCCACGGAGGTTGCAAACATACTCGTCAGCATGTTTGGGCAGCGCAGCGGCAGTTACAACAGAGCGTACGGCACCACCTTTGGCACGGGAACGCAGCAAGTTCGCCGAAGGCTTGACCAGCAAGGCGGCAACCGCAGTGGGTTTGGCACCGGCTTCGGCGGCAGCAACACACCGCGCGGCGGCACCTACCGGGGTGGTTCGCTCAATATGCCGCAGGGCGCCAACGCAGGACCGGCCGCTTTCAACGCCGCTTCCGCTATGCAGCAGGACCCCTACACGCTTGAGAGCGTTCCGTACTCCGCCTCGGAGGCTGCTCAGGCTCCGCAGGACCCGGAGGCCCCCAACGATAACATGCTGGCCCAGTTCGGCGGCCCCGGATTCGGTTTTGGCGGCGGGGGGCAGCGGTTCGGGTTTGGCGGCTCCACCGGCAGCTCCTCCACCAGTGGGGTATCGTCCTCCGCACGCACCGGCCGCGGCTTCGGTGGCGAGGTGGGCGTGCTTGCGGACCTCCTCGGCAGCCTGATCGTTGTGCCAGACACCAACTCCAACAGCCTGGTCATTAGCACCGATCCCGCCAACATGGAGATTCTGCAGCAGGTGTTGTCCAGGCTAGACGTGGTTCCCCAGCAGGTTATGATCCAGGCCATAATCGCGGAGGCTACCCTGGATAACTCCACCAAGTTGGGGTTCAACTTCCAGTTCACCAATAGTGGTGTGGTGGGCTCCGGCACCGCCGGCTCCGGCACCATAAACGTGCAGCCGTCTTCCATCAGCGGCGGCGCCACCTACTCGTTGGTAGGCGCCAGCTTCGAGGCGGTGCTCAACGCCATCCAGTCGGATAGTCGGTTCAAGGTCCTCTCAACCCCGCGCATCTTCACCGCCAATAACCGCCAGGCGCAGATCAACATCAGCCAACAGATACCGTACGTCACGGGCACCACGATCTACTCAACCGGCACCCAGACCACCACGTTCGCCTACATGGATGTGGGAATAATCCTGGATGTTACGCCGCACATCAGCCAAAACGGCTACGTGACGATAGAAGTGGACCAGGAGGCCAGCGATTTCCAGGGGTTCACGAACTTCAACGCGCCGATCGTCGCCCAGCGCAGCACTCAGACCACTGTGTCGGTGATGGATGGGCAAACCGTGGTCATCGGCGGCCTCATCAAAGACTCCGAGACCACCTCGGTGAACAAGGTGCCGATTCTGGGCAGCCTGCCCATCATCGGGAGCCTGTTCCGCTCCAAAGATAAGAGCAAGAACCGCACGGAGCTGATGGTGTTCCTTACGCCGCATGTGGTGAACAACGCGGCAGAGGCCAACGCGCTCACCGCTGACGAGAAGTCTAAGCTGCGAGACGGCGACAAGATCAAGATTGCGCCACCGGCCAAAGAGCCGGAGCCACCGCGCTTCTTCCCACCTCCGCCACAGCAAGAGAGCCCGGGGGGTGGAGCTGTGGAGCCCCGAGAGCAGCCGCAACAGCCCGCCGCGCCCGCGCCACAAGCCACGCCGCAGCGGCATGACGGCGGCGATGGAACCGCTCCGCAGTCCCAGGTATCTTAATAAGCGAAGTACCCTCCTTAGGGCAGGGCAGGGAACAGCCTGTACCTGCACCAGGCTCTCCCGCCAATAGGCGGCTCCGGAGCGTGTCCCCTGCAAGCTCCGGAGCTTGTAAGTGACACGGGGCCCGGCGGTCTTTCCTCCTTTCTTCCGCCGGGCCCTCCGATATCTGCCACCGGACCGCCCCCGCCGTCTCCTCGTTGGCCAGTAGTGAGCGTGCGCTTGCAAGTCCAATGCTGGAGGTAAGCCGCCTTCTGGACCTAAGCAACTGGGTAGGGGATACACCAGCCAGGGAAGGGACGAAACGGTGGAGGGCTCACGGATGGGGCAATGCCTTTGGGGCGCCGCCGCTCTCCGAACCACCATCCCCGTCCCCGATTGTGCTTGCAGATCAGTCGTAAGCCTGCTCCCCACGTTCGTGAGCCCTTGCGGGAGCAAAGCGCGAACAGATGAAACGCCCCTCTTCCCGGTTCCTACCTTTCCTTGCAGGTCCGTTCGTGGCTTCCTCATGGTCGGTTCCAACCGTACGCCAACCTCCACCACGCGGCTTGCTCTGCTCCGCTGCACCGCGAACGCCGGCAGGTGAGGCCGAGGTAGATGCCGAATGTAGGGTTTGTGTCTGACCAGTCGCCGCCATGTCAGCTATGCGTTACCTGTCGCGCCAAGCTCAACCTGTGGCTGAGGGTGCTGCGAAGGCGCCCGGACGGCTATCACAACATCGAGAGCGTGGCGTGCATCATCTCCCTGGCAGACACCCTCGCCATATCCCCCGCGCGCTCCATCGCGCTAACCTGCACCGGTATGCCCGCCGGCGATGACCGCCGTAACCTGGCGTTGCGCGCGGCCCAAGCGTTTGCGGCCCGCGCCAGCGCCATCTCCGGCAGGCCCATATCGCAGTACGGAGCCCACCTGGCCCTCCAGAAGCGCATCCCCCCGGAGGCGGGCCTTGGCGGCGGCAGCTCAGACGCGGCTGGCGCCCTCCTGGGCCTCAACAAGGTCTACGAAAGCGTGCTTCCTCAGCAGGAGGTAGTGGCCTTGGCCGCCGGGCTCGGCTCGGACGTCCCCCTCTTCCTGGCGGGGGCGCCCGGATGCCTCATGCGCGGCCGCGGCGAGGTGCTTGCCCCCGTGCCCATCGCGCCGTTCTGGGCCGTTGTGGTGAAGCCTCCCTTCGGCGTCAGCACCGCCTGGGCTTACGCCAACTGCACTCCCGCCTCGGGCGGCCCCGGCCCAGACGATCTGCTCTCGGCCCTCGCAAGCGGCAACATCGAGCGCGCTTCAATGCTTCTGCACAACGACCTGGAGCAGCCTGCCATCGCCGCCCACCCGGAGATAGCCCGCATCAAGCAGGCGTTGTTGGACGCTGGAACGATGGGAGCCATGATGACCGGAAGCGGCTCGGCGGTGTTCGGGTTCGCCCCGGACCAAGGTCGCGCGGAGGCGATCGCTGTCCAGATGGCGGATGCGGGCCTCGGATTCGCTGTTGCCGCCAGCAGCGCCCCGTGCGGTCTGGAGGTAGCCGATGGGGCAGCCTAGTTCCACCCCTCCCATCCCGCTGCCCGCCATCGTTCTGGCAGGCGGGCGAATATCCCCGGAGATGCAGCAGGCTACTGGCCTCGCCACGCTTGGCTTGGTGCCGCTAGCCGGCCAGCCCATGGTCGCGCACGTGGTGCGAGCGCTTTCCGCCGCCAAAAGCGTATCCGACGTCTGGGTGGTGGGTCCGGAAGCGCTGCGGAGCGCAGTGGGAACGGCGCACCTGGTGCCAGAAGCCGGAGAGATGGCCGCCAACATCGAGGCCGGCGTTCGGGCTTCGGCTGCCGCGAGCCTTATGCTCCTGTGCACGGCTGATGTGCCGTTTCTCACCCCTCAGGCCGTCGATGACTTTGTGGAAAGGTGCGTTGCATCCGGCGCCGACCTGTGTTACGCCATTGTGCGCCGGGAGGATGCGTTGGAGGCTTACCCCGGCATGCACCGCACCTTTGTGCGCACGGGAGACGGCGCTTTCACCGGAGGCAACCTCGTGGTGATGCGCGTCCCCTACCTGACCAACATACTGGCGCTGATCGAGACCGTGCGCGCGGCTCGAAAGAGCCCCCTCAAGCTCGCCAAGGTGTTCGGTCCAGCCATCCTGCTCGGCTTCCTCTTGGGGTGCGTGAAGGTGAAGCGCATAGAGCAGCGCGCCGCCCGGCTGGTTGGGGGGACCCTTCGCGCAATCGTCACACCTTACCCCGAAATCGCCGCCGATGTGGACAAGCCGGAGGATCTACGCGCTGCTGAGAACCTGTTGGCCCAGCGCGCTTCGGGCGCCTAACCTCAGCGACCGATCCCGCGTCTAATCGGACGGGGGATGCACCTCCGCGTGGCCCAAACTACGGAGTGGCGTTCCCCGTTTGTTCCTCCTACAGACCGTCCACCAGGAGGCCGAAAACCGTAATAGCAGGATAGATCGAACTATCGCCAGCCTGCCACCACCCAAGACGACGACGGCACGCCACCGCCGCGTGCCTGCGACCGACGGAGGAAGCACCCAACCATGCCGAGACGCCTGCTGCTGTTGGCATTCGCATTCCTGATGCCCGTTGCTGGGGCGCACGCCGCCAAGAAAGCTGTGGCTCATCCGAGGCCCGCCGCCGCCAAGAAGGCGGCCGCCGCGACCCCCATGCTAAGCAAACTCACCGTTTCGCAGAAGCTATCCGGCAACCAAACGGTTTGCGTAAGGTTCGCCTTGGGCAAGGCGGCCAACGCCAAAGTGAGCTTCATGCCCCATTACTGCAACGTGGGCATCGGCGCGCCAGGTGCGCCCGCCAAAGTTGTGGAGCTCTCCGGCGCCACTGCGGGCCCCCACGAGGTCGAATGGGACGGCACTGACGCCGCTGGGAAAGACGTGCTCGCCAACGCCTCCGCCGTCACCGTTGAGGTGACCGCCGGTGCAGCGAAGGATTCGTTGACCTTCGTCCCCGCGGGCAGGCTGGGCGGCGAAAGCGGCGTGCCGCCCCTCACGCTGGTTCCGCAGGCCTGCGGAGATCTGGTTGCGCCAAAGCAGCCGTTGGTGTTGGGCGTGGAGGTTGCCAACCCCGCCTCCGCCGAACGCAAGGCGGCCGTATCGTGCACGGTGGCGTCCTCCTCCGGCGCCAAGGTGGGCGGTGGCAGCGCCAGCGTCTCGGTTCCGCCCAACGAGGTGGTGGCACTTCCAGTCTCGGTTGGCGCGCCGCAGGCCTCCGGCGCCCTGAGCATCGCCGCCACGCTAAGCGGCCCCGTCTCGGCGAAGGCATCGGCGGCCGCCATAGTTGCCGCGCCGCCCGCCATCGCCCAATCCGCGGAGCCGGTGTTCGGGCTTATCGGCGTGGCCAGCCCGTACCTTGCTCAGGCGATGGGGGCCGGGCTCTTGCTTGGCGGCGCCGGCTGGTGGGACAGCGCAGAGCAGTGGGCGGCCGCCACCAAGCCTGGCGGCGTGGTGACCGAGGCCGACAGGCGCAACGTGAGCGTGGGTGGTGTGGCTCCGCCCTCCGTTCGCGACGCCGTGGCGGCCTTGCTAAGGCGGGTGTGGTATTGGCAGCTGCCCGCCGCCAGCACCAACGGGTACGCGGATGCGCTCCGTAGCTTCTACTCCACCGTCAAGCTTGCCCACAAAGACGCGGCCGCCCTCATGCAGCCCGAACCGGCCCAAGACGCCGCCCTACTCGCTTCCGCGGGCGCCATGACCGATGCCATCCTGTTCAAGGGAGATCCCAACGGAACGGGCGTGACAGAGGTAGCTACTGCCAGGGATTCCGGCTCTCCCGCGCGTGAGCTGTGGGTGGTGCTCGGCAGCCCAGACCCGCTCACCGCCGACGACGCGCTGCGCGGTGCAGCCACCTATCTGGCAGCAGGGGTGGACCGCGTGCTGTGGAACGGCCCAGGCGGCGTGCTGAACGGCGACGGCTATGCCACCACCGCCGTGCTTGGCTGCGCAACCGCCGCCCAGGCGCTCACGGGTGCGGAATACGCGGGACGCGCGAGCCAACAGCCGGGCATCCACGCCCACGTGTTCCGCAAGGGTGGATCTGGCCTCATCGTTGCCTGGAGCGACGCTGGCTCCGGCACGCTGGACGCGCCCGGGGTTGGCGGCACGGCCGCCTCCGTCACCAGCGCGGAGGGCACCAAAGTGGGTGGGCGTATGCAGGGCAGAACCCTCAAGCTCACCAAGCAGCCAGTGGTGGTGGATGGCGTTGGGCCAGACGTGCTCCGAAACGCTATAGCGGCCGAGCTGAAGGCGCGCGTGGACCGCGCGAACGCGGCGGCCCAGCAAGCTGGCGTCGAGTGCGCTCTCACTGCGGACGGCGCCACGTTGCAGCAGATCGATGCCCTGAGGTTGGCCGCCGTCCAGCGTTACGCCGCAGCCCCGGACGTCCGGCCTCAGGTGGTTACGTTCATCTACCACCTAGAGCGCGTGGCCGACAGTCTGACGCTTGCGGCAGCGGACGGCACCCATGCCGATGACCTAGTCACCAGGCATGCGCTTGACGTGATGAACCACGCCCTGGCCGACCTGCGCGCGCCAATGGCCATCAAGGAGGGACCCAGCGGATTCCTGCCACACTCTCGCGCGCTGCTGCGCCAGGCGGAAAAACGCATGTACGTCGCCAGGGCCGCCTACAAGATGCGGGACTATGCTCTGGCTACCCTCAAGGCACAGCAGGTGTCCGCCCTGGCGAAGGCGCTGGTGGGTATGGTAGCGGCGGAGCAGGTGCAGGACCTATCGCCCGGTCCGTCGCAATAAGGAGCGGCGCGCCACCCGGATGTGGTGGCAGGCTGATTCTGCATCTGCTCTGCGCCCAGTTCGCCGCACGCTAGAAAGGAGACACCCCGATGCCCAACGCCAAGATCGATTGCGCGAACCGCGAGAAGAACGAGAAACGCTGCCCCTGCACCGCCCAGTGCGACAAGCACGCCCTCTGCTGTGAGTGCGTGGCCAACCACAGGCAAGCTGGCGACCTTCCGGCCTGTCTGCGCGGCAATCGAGGATAGCTTTCGGCGGGCGGCTACTGCTGGCCAGCGGCAAGGCGGTTGACCTGGGAGGCTCCCCCGTGGGCCTCCCACATGGCCACACTGCGCGAACCCACGGGCGGCGACGATGCGTTCCGGAACGGCGCCGTTCCTCGGGCCCTCTGTTTGCCTTCTTCCATGCCCCCATTGGCGCGTGTTCCGCCTGCGCCACCGCGGGACCTTGTGTACGCCCCTCATCCCTGCGACCCGGAAGGAGGCGTGCTTGCCCACGGTGAAAAGGTAGGCGCGGGCTGAAAGAGCGTGCCCAGGTGCCCGCGGGGAGGCGGAATGCGCGCATCGGTGGTTACGGTTGGCGAGGCGATGCTTCGGCTGAAGGCGCCGGGCCGCGCCAAACTCGGCGAAACTGGCTACCTCGAGACGTGCATAGGCGGGGCGGAGCTGGGTGTCGCGGTGGCATTGACACGCCTGGGCGTGCCGGCCGCGTGGATATCCAAGCTTCCCACTAACGCCCTCGGCCGAATGTGCGCCGCCGAGGCCCGCAGGCATGGGGTTGATATATCAAACCTGGCGTGGACCGCCGACGCCAGAATGGGCCTGTACTTCGTCGAGACTGGGCCGTTCCCCCGCGGTTCCTCCGTATTGTACGACAGAAAGGCATCCGCAGCGTCCACCCTCGCCCCGAGCGACGTTGACTGGGCGTCGGCCCTCGACGGCGCCAATGTGCTCCACACAACCGGCATCACCTGTGCCCTCAGTGCTTCGTGCCTCGCCTCCGTGCACGCGGCCATAGACGCAGCCCGAGCCTCCGGCTGCCGCGTTAGCTTCGACACCAACTACCGGTCTCAGCTGTGGACCCCTGCCGACGCCAGAGCTAGCGTGGAGAGCCTGATGCCAACGGTCGACCTGTTGTTCACCTCGCCGACCGATGCGTCTGTGCTGTTCGGCGTTGGTGGCGAGCCGGCCGACGTTGCTCACGCGCTCAAGAACCGGTACGGCGTGCCGGTTGTTGTTGTGTCCGTGCGCGCGATGGGCGATGGCGGGCTCGCGTCTCGCGGAAGCGTGGTGCTAGGCGATGGGCTGTATGTAAGCACCCCCATCCGATTTGAAGTAGTGGACCCGTTCGGCGCGGGCGATGCGTTCGTCGCTGGCTTCCTCTTCGGCCTGCTGACCAGGGACGGCGATCTGGGATACGCCCAAGCCTGCGGCGATGCCCTCGCGGCGCTCAAGCAAACGCTGCCCGGCGAGTTCGCCACCTTCACCAGGGACGAGCTTGAGCAGGCCCTTAACGAGCCATCCGCGCGTGTGAGAAGGTGAGCAGGTGTCGAGCCTTTCGGAAGACCTGACCCACATCAAGGAGTGCGGCGTCATAGCGATCGTGCGAACCAGGGACCCAGAGGAGATGCTGGCGGTGGCCCAGGCCGCGCTGGACGGCGGCATCCGCGCGGTTGAGTTTCCCATCACGTGCGGGGAGGTGCTGGCGGCGCTGCCGGAGGCGGTTAAGGTGCTCTCCCAACGCGCGCTGGTGGGGGCGGGCACCGTTCTGGACGAGCCAACGGCGAGGCAGGCGATCTTGGCTGGCGCCAGATTCATCGTTTCGCCGACTTTCGTTCTGCCCGTGCTTCGCACCTGCCAGCGCTACGGCGTCCTCTCCATCCCCGGGGCGCTTACGCCGACGGAAGTGATGGCCGCGTGGGAGCAGGGCGCGAACATGGTGAAGGTGTTTCCCGCTGGCTGCTTGGGGCCTGGATATATACGGGACCTCCTGTCGCCGTTCCCCTACCTGAGCCTGGTGCCCACCGGCGGGGTGGGGCCCGAGAACGCCGCGGAGTACCTGAAGGCGGGCGCGGCGGCGGTGGCCGTGGGGGGCAGCCTCACAAACCCGAAGGGGGAGGGGGACCGGCTTGCGATGGTGCGCGCGGCGGCGGAGGGGTTGGTGTCTGCTGTGGCCAAAGCGCGGCGGTTGCAGCCCGATTGAGCGCGGCTGTGGCCGATTCCGGATGGGAGATGTGCGAGCAAAGGGAGGTCTGGGTATGCGTTACTCGATGAGCCCGGATGGCGAGAGGTTCCCGCTCCCCGATGAGGCGGAGCTGGAGCAGGAGAACCGCCGCCTGGCGGAACTGGTGGCTAGAAAGCGCCAAGAAGGTCTCGAGATCGTGGTAGTGATGGGCGTCGGCTTTGTGGGCGCCGTCATGGCCGGCGTGATCGCCGATAGCGTCGACAAGGCTACCGGTCGGCCCACCAAGTTCGTCATCGGCATGCAGCGCCCATCCGAGCGCAGCTATTGGAAGATTCGCCTGCTGGACCGCGGCGAGGCGCCGGTGAAGGCCGAGGACCCCGAAGTGGCGCCGATGATCCGTCGATGCGTCCTAGAGAAGGGCACCCTCATCGGTACGTACAGCTACGACGCCCTCAGACATGCCGACGTCTTGGTGGTTGACGTTCAGTGCGACTACCACAAGAATGCCCTGGGCGATCTACGCACCGGCCGCGCCGACATGGACGCGCTCGAGGACGCGTTCCATGTCATCGGCCAGTACATCCCCGCCTCTTGCCTTGTGCTCATCGAGACAACCGTGGCCCCCGGCACCACCGAGCTCGTGGCGGCCCCCATCCTCCGGCGCGAGTTCCGCAAGCGAGGCATCCAGTCGGAGCCAGTGCTCGCCCACTCGTTCGAGCGCGTAATGCCGGGCCGCAACTACGTGGCCTCCATCCGCGACTTCTGGCGCGTTTGCGCTGGCATCAACGAGGAGTCGCGCCGGCGGGTGGAGCGGTTCCTCACCGACGTGCTCAACACCGAGGAATATCCCCTCACCGTTTTGGACCGCCCGATCGAATCGGAGACCTGCAAGATCATCGAGAACAGCTACCGGGCCACCATACTGGCGTTCCTGGACGAGTGGAGCCTGTTCGCTGAGCGGAACGGCGTGGACCTCAAGAAGGTGGTGGATGCTATCAAGGTGCGGCCCACCCACAGCAACATCATCTTCCCAGGGCCGGGCATCGGCGGCTACTGCCTGCCCAAGGACGGCGGCCTGGGCGTTTGGGCCTACCGCCACCTAATGGGCTACACCGACAGCATCTTCAAGCTAACGCCGATGGCCATCGACATCAACGACACGCGGGGCCTCCACGCCGCCGAGCTGGTGCGAGACGCGCTCCGCGAGATGGGCCGCTCCGTTGGCGGCGCCAAGGTGGTGGTTTTGGGCGCTTCCTACCGCGAAGACGTGGCGGACACGCGCTACAGCGGCAGCGAGGTCATCGTGCGCAAGCTGGCGGAGATGGGTGCGGAGATAGCGGTGCACGATCCGTACGTCACGCACTGGTGGGAGCTCGAGAAGCAAGACAGCTATCCCGGGGTTGGCAGGTCACTCGCTCGCTTCTTCCGGGACCAAGAGCGCCTCTCCGAGCTGGTGGTGCAAAACGACCTTGCCGCCGCACTGAAAGGTGCCGACGCAGTCATACTCGCCGTGAAGCACGAGCCGTACCTCAAGCTTGTGCCACGGGATGTTATGGCCATGGTTGGCAACACTGCCGTGATTGTGGACTGCCACTGCATGCTAACCGACGACCAGATCCGGGAGTACCTGGCGCACGGCTGCGAAGTGAAGGCGCTGGGTCGCGGTCACATAAGCAGGCTGAAGGCTGAGGTGAACGGGACGGCGCGATAGCCGCCATCGCATCGCTCGTGGGCTGCTGGCTGGTTGTCATCCCCTGCGTCCTCTCCCCCACGCCGCAAGCAGAACGAGAGGGGATGCCTCCCGCGCCCCACGGCCTCCTCTCACCACCCCTCTCCCCGTAAGTGGGAGAGGGGTGGCGGAGCCGGGGTGAGGGGAACTCCCAGCCTTGCCCAAACGCCTCATGCATCATGCATGGGGTAGGGGTGAGGCAGCTACCCGGCCTCAGTTCCCGGCCAAGGGTGAGGGCAACCACAAGGCTTGCCTAACAACCTCCTCAATCATAGAAGGGGCAGTGGTGAGGCCAACCTCCCCTCAGTGTGAGCAAGGTGGCGAGACCGGGGTTGGAGGAACCACGCACGGCAGGCTTGGCTTACCTTTGCGCGCATGACCTTATCCGCTCCCATCATCGATTGCGACGGCGCGACGCTCCTCCGCGGAGCGGTAGATGGCGTCTATCACCAGGTTGGCCTGCATGCCCTCTTCGCCGCTAACGAGCGGTCTAGCCTCGCCGCGCAGCGCATCCAGGAAGTGCGCAACCAGCCCCAGATGCGTTGGCGACGGCGGCTGGAACGAGTACGTCTTTCGTCCGCCAGCCAGCGTTTGCACCGTTACCGATGTGTCCAGCGGCCTGGCGATGAGTCGCCCTCGGGTGCCGTGAATCTCAAGCGCGTCCTCCGGAAAGCCAACACCCTCGTCCATCAGGAGTGACGCCACAACCCCATTTCGGTAAGCTATAGTAGCAGACACCGCCCTCTCAACCGCCTCCGGCCCGTGCGGGTCAACCCAGGCCATCACTTCCGCCGCCGGGCCGAAGAAGGCGTGAAGGAGGTCGATCCTGTGCGACCCAACGTCCATCAGCGCGCCACCGCCAGCGACGGATGGGTCCCACCGCCATCCGCGAGGGCCCTGCGGCGGCGTGCGCGGCGGGAAGGTGAAGTACAGCCTAGCATGTCTCACCTCGCCCAGCGCGCCGTTCGCAACGAGCTCGTGGATGCGCTGAGTGGTGGGCCAGAAGCGACGATAGTAGGCCACCATGAGGAGCACGCCGTTGAGCGAGCAGGCATCTATCATGCGGCGGCACTGTTGGGGCGTAACCGCCATCGGCTTCTCGACCAACACCGGCTTGCCCGCCTCCGCAGCCGCGATGGCGAGCTCGCAGTGAGAGCTGGGAGGGGTGGCGACGTAAACGGCGTTGACGAGGCGGTCCGCCAGCAGTTCCTGGGCGGAGCCGTATGCACGTGGAACGCCGTGCCGTTGGGCGAAGCTTCTTGCCTTGGCCAGATCCCTTCCGGCCACCGCCAGCAGCGACGATCCCGGCACCTTGCGGAAGGCCGGCCCCGACTTCCGCTCGCACACGTCGCCGCAGCCGATTATGCCCCACCGGATCTCCAGCGGTTGGTCGTTTCGCTTCCTAGTCATAGGCCTCTCACATCCCCAACATCATGTGCGGTGCGAGGGGCCGGAACTCCTGCGCTCGGGGGGCGGTGGGGCTATCGCGCTATGATGGATTCGTATATCCTGATGACGCCTGGTCCGAGGATCACTACGAAGATGGCGGGGAAGATGAGCAGAACGGTGGGGAACATCAGCTTGACGGTTAGCTTCTGGGCCATCTCTCTTATCTTGTGAAGCCGCTGCTCCCGCACGGTCTCGGCCTGCACTCGCAGCACCTGCGCGATGCTCACGCCAAACTGGTCGGCCTGGCACACGGCAGACACGAACACGGAGACCTCCTCCAGGCCCGTTCTGCGCGCCATCGCCCTCAGGGCTTCGGCGCGGGGTTTGCCCAGCCGCATCTCCTGCAGCGCCCTCCCGAACTCCTCCGCTACTGGGCCCGAGAACTTGCGCTCCACGTGCGCGATGGCGCCGTCCAGGCCGGTGCCGGCCTCAACGCTCACCACCAGGAGGTCCAGCGCGTCCGGCAGCATCTTGCGGATGCGGGCCTGCCTGGCGTTGATGCGCGCTTGCAGCCAGTAGTCCGGCAGCATGGCGCACACGCAGGCAATGGATAGCGCGCCGACGAACGCGAGGAGTGGCTTGTCATGCCCGTAGCCGCGCGCAAAGAGCACGCCCACCGCCACGCCCGCCACCGCGAACACGATCCTGAGGAGCAGCACTCCGCCCGGGTCCAGCTTGGCGAGCAGTCCAGCACGAGCCACCTTATCCCGCAGGGCATCGTAGGCTGGCTGTGGAAGCAAGGCCGCCAGCGACTCGGTGAGCGGCTGCATCAGCTTCGCGAGGCGGCCTCGGCCCTGGTAGTCCACATACGCATCGACGTCTGAGGGGGACACAGGCCCAACCGCTGCCGCAACCGCCGCAATGCGCCTCCTGATCCGTCGCTCCTCCACTATCAGCATGAGGCCCAATAGGGCGAGTGTTACGGCCAGGAAGCCAAACGTCAGAGCCAGTGCAAGGTACATTGGGCCGCTCCTTCGTGACAGGCTGCAGGATGCCTACGTGTCAATGCTGATCATGCGCCGCATCACCAGGCCGCCCGCTATCTGCAGCACAACGGCCACGCCCAGCATTAGCCTGCCGATCGGGTGATCGAAAAGAACAGACATGTAGTCGGGGCTGCGGACGAGGAGGAAAGCGGCCATGCCGATCGGCAGGGCGCAGAGCACGGCCGCCGAGAGCCGCCCCTCCGCCGTGAGGGCGGATATCTCCGCTCGCACACGGAACCGGTTCCGGATGGTCTCCGCGATGGTGTCCAGCAGCTCGGCCAGGTTACCGCCCACCTCGTACTGGATGGAGATCGCGGTCACAACGAGGTCCAAGTCGTAGCTGCGAACCCGCTTCACCAACCGCTTGAGCGCCTCTTCCATGCTCACGCCCATGGCCACCTCTTCCTGCACCCGCAGGGCCTCCAGCGCAATCGGCTCTTTCATCTCCTGGCCCACGGTTTGCAGCCCCTGCGCAAAGCTGTAGCCCGACCTCAGCGATGAGCTGATGAGGGCCAGCATGTCCGGCAACTGCGCCTCCAAGCGCGCCTTCCGTTGGGCCTGCTTCAGCTTGAGAGCTGCGATGGGAGCGGCAACCCCTAACAGCGCCCCCACCAGAGCCCACAACGGCTTGTGAGACAGCAGCGCGCCTGCCACCCCGCCGACCAACGCCAGGATGGCCAGGGCCGCGAGGAAATCCGTGGGGCTCATAGTAACGCCAGCGCGCCAGAGCTCCAGCTTCAGGTTCTCCCGCAGGCCCCTGTCCCTAAGCAGAGGGGCCAGCAGCGAGCGTCCCTTGGCATCGGCGCTGGGGTCGGGGGCGGTGGTGGTGCCGCCAACCTCCGCCAGCCGCCTGCGCACGGTGGTCCCCTGGAGGATCACCGTTAGGGCGAGGGCAGATACGGCCAACATGCCGACGAACACGGCCAACAGCAACAACGCTTGACTCATCGCCGCCTCCCACTCTCCGCTGGCGCAAAGATGCCCAGTGGCACCTGAGCGCCCTGTTCCAGCAGGCGGCCAAGGCACCGGGGTCTCAGTCCCGTGGCCACATGGTGCCCGATGATTCGCCCCTCGCTGTCCACCCCCTGCTGCTCCCAGCGGAAGATGTCCTGAAGTACTACGATATCGCCTTCCATTCCCTGCACCTCCGTGATGTGGGTGATGCGCCGGGTGCCGTCTGGGAGGCGGTTTTGGTGAATGATGAGGTGCAACGCCGACGCGATCTGCTCGCGGATGGCCTTTGCGGGAAGCTCCACTCCGGCCATCAGCGTCATCGTCTCGAGGCGAGCCAGGGAGTCGCGCGGGCTATTGCTGTGGAGGGTGCTGAGTGACCCATCGTGGCCGGTGTTCATGGCCTGCAGCATGTCCAGCGCCTCGCCGCCGCGCACCTCCCCAACGATGATCCGGTCGGGGCGCATGCGGAGGGCGTTACGCACCAGCATTCGGATGGTTACCTCGCCCTTGCCCTCGAGGTTGGCAGGCCGGCTTTCCAGGGGCACCACGTGCTCTTGCTGCAGCTGCAGCTCCGCGGCGTCCTCGATGGTGACTATGCGCTCTCTGTTGGGGATGAACGCCGATAGCGCGTTGAGGGTGGTGGTTTTTCCGCTGCCGGTGCCGCCGGATATCAACATGTTGAGCTGCGCAACCACGCATGCCTGCAGGAACACCATCATATCTGCGGTCATGGTGCCCAGATGTACCAGGTCGTCCACCGTGAGGGCGCGTCGGCTGAACTTGCGGACGGTGAGCACGGGGCCACGGAGGGAGAGAGGAGGGATGATGGCGTTGACGCGGGAGCCGTCGGGCAGGCGTGCATCCACCATCGGAGACGCCTCGTCTATGCGCCTGCCGATGGGGGCCACTATGCGCTCGATGACGCGCATCACGTGGGCGTCGTCTCTGAACACGCGGTCGGTGGGATACAGCACGCCGCCTCGCTCGATGTAGATCTGGCGGGCACCGTTCACCATCACCTCCGTTATGGTGGGGTCGTCGAGGAACGGCTGGATGGGCCCGTAGCCGCACAGCTCGTCGATCACGCCAGCGGCGATTCTGGCCTTCATGCTCCCGGACGCCGGCAGATCGGCCTCTTGGAGCACAGCGGCGGTAGCTTCGTCCACCAGGCCTCTCAGCACGGCTCGGCTCGCCTGCGCGAGTTCGCCCGGATCGTGCTCGTCAAGCAGGCGCTCGTGGACCCTGGCCTTCAGCTCCTCGATCTCGGCTTCTCGCGACCTGGGGGAGGCTGGGTCCGTAGCGGTGCCGAGCCAAAGCTGGCTATCACGGCCCGGCTCCTCGCCGAACCGCTCCAGGTTTTCGGCAGCATCGTCGATCATGGCAACGCGGCCTCCTTTACACCACGGCGGCTGGCTCTCAGCCACCATCCTCCAACAGTAGCTCGGCCATCTCCGTCACGGCCCGGCTTGCGGAGCTTCGGGGAGACTCCGTAACAAACGGCACGCCCTTGTTGGCGCAGTGTGAGACCAGCTTGCTGTCGTCTGGCACTGTGGCCCATGCCTTCATGCCGAGCGATTCCTCAACCTTGGCCACCGGCAGTGAGCTGGTCTTGGAAACACGGTTCAGCACCAGGCGCAACCGGTCCCACTGCAAGGTGCTTCGCATAGCATCAAGCCACCGGCGCGTGTCCGTAACGGTGGTTAGGTCCATCAGGTTGCAAACAAGCAGAACCAAGTTCGCGCTCTCAAGCACGCGCACCGTGCCGCTGTAAAGCAGGTTGGGGGTATCTGTGAGCAGGAACTTGTACCGCTGCCTCAGCGCGGCGAACACCTGCTCAATGCGGCTGGCTGGCAGCGCGTCCACAGCGTGCGTGTTGGTTGAGCCAAGTATCACGTGCAGGCCGGATGCGTGCTGCACGGTTACCGCCTCAACGGCATCAAGGTCAATCTCGCGGGCGCCGTTTAGGTCCACCAACGTCTGGGTTGGCCGCACGTTCAGCACGGTGCCGATGTCGCCGAACTGGGTGTACAGGTCAACTAGGCAAGTGGGGCCGCGCTCCGCTTTGGCCAGCGCCACGGCGAGGTTTGCCGCCAGCGACGTCTTCCCAACGCCGCCTTTTGCGCCCGTTACCGCCACGATCTTCGGGAACCGGGCGGGATCGAGGGCTGGGGCGAACTCCGGGCGTTCGCGCATCAGCTCCAGCTCGGCCAGCTTGGCGGCGGCGTCCAGAAGCGCGCTGTGCGAAGTGGACGCGCGAGGTAGGCACACGCGCACCCCCATCCGCATGGCGTGGCGGAGCACCTCCGCCCCGTCGACGTCCACGAGCATAATCGGTCGGCAACCGGGGGCCGCACCGCTGATCAGGTTCGCCGCCTCGTACGAGTCGATGACGGTGAGCCCCTCCGTCAGGATTGCCACCTCGGGCCGGTACTGGACCGCCATCTGAACGGCTTCCTGACCATCACGCGCCACGCCAACAATCATAACGTCGGCGCGCCCCAGGGCGGCCTGCCGAAAAGCCTCGCGCTCACGGCGGTTCCCATCCGCATATACGATGCGCACCACTTAGCTAACGCCTTTCGGATTTCGACGCGAAGCCCTGGCAAACGGCCCAATGCGCGGCTGCGCGGCCGTCGCCAGGGCGCCTAGGCTAGGGCTTTGGAAGGATCTCTGGCGGCACGTTGGGCTCCTCTATGCGCAGGTTGGGAGCCTGGGAATCGAGCGGGTTGACGCCTCCGGGCCCCTCCGGAGGAACCACGCTGGGCGTTATCAAGATGACCAGCTCGTTCTCGTTCCGCTGCCAGCCTTTGCTCTTGAACAGCTCGCCCAGCACGGGGATCTTGCTGATCAGCGGGATGCGGCTTACCACGCGCGAGTAGTTGTTCTCGATGAGCCCGCCGATTGCCAGTGTTCTGCCGCTGGTAATGCGGACCGTCGTCTCCTCCCGGCGGGTGCGAAGTGCCGGAAGCGTGAACCCGCTCACGGTAACCGCGTTGGCGAAGTCCAGCAGGCTGACTTCCGGGGTTACCTTGAGCGTTATGTCGTCGCCGGTTATGGTCAGTGGCTCCACGCGGAGGCGCACACCGAACTCCTTGAACTCAACGGTGACGGCCCCCAAGCCGCCCGCCTGATTCTGCACCACCGGAACGGGGAACTCGCCGCCCACCAGGATGGTTCCAGCCGAGCCCTCGAGCACTACGATGTTCGGTTCAGAGAGGATGCGGGCGGCGTTTTCCTGGATCAGGGCGTTCAGCCGGCCGCCAAACGGCAGCAGCTTGTCGAAATCCCCGCGGATGATGCCGAAGACGAACGGCTGGTCTGAGATGGTGAACTTCACGTTGCCGTCTTGGCCTTCGGAGTTCACCTGGCCCCACTGCACGCCCAGGTCCTTCAGCTTGGAGCGATTGATGTCAACCACCCTTGCGCGGATGAGCACCTGCTTGGCACCTGCGGCGGCCACGCGCAGTCCGTCCGCCACGTCAACGTTCTTGGCCACGGCCATCACAACCCGCCTTACGCGCTCTGCCTCCGGCGCCGTTACGGTGCCATCCACCAGCACCATGGTGTCCGACAGCGGCCGGGCGGTTACCCCGCTGCCCTCAAGCGCGTCATTGATCATGCGGACCGCCAGCTCCGCCCGAGACGGCTCGGCCCGCGGAACCTGCCGAACCTGGATCAGGTTTTGCACGGTTGGGTGGAGCGCCTTGGCCATCGCTTCCGCGCGGGCTGAGGCCGCGGGGTTATCCACGGTGCCCTCCAGCAGCAGCGTGTTGCCCAGCGGCGTCACCTTGATATCCGGGTCGGCGATGCTCTGCGCCAGCTGCATCACCATCGAGCTCATATCGGGCGTGGGCGGACCCGGCACCACCACGCGGTAGGTGCGCCGGCCGCTGGAGTCCCATGTGTACAGCGTGGTTTCACCTGGTGCAATCGCCGTCACTACCAGGTCGCTGCCCGACACCGGCACCACGTCTGCCACCTTTGGGTCCGCAATCGCCACGTGCCTGAGGCCCCTAAAATCGAGGACGCGCGACTGCCCCAGCTGAAGCACGAGCTCTTGGGTGGGGAACACCACCATCGGAGGGGCCGCGGCTCCCGTTGAGGGGTGCGCTGGCGGATCCTCGGCCGGTAGCGCGACGTTGGCGGTGGCAACCGGTGGTGTCGGCAGCGCTGGCGGCAGCTCTGGGCTCGCCACCGGGGCGGGGGCCGGAGCGCGGGGCGGTTCGGCCTTGGCGGAAGCCAGCATTACCGGGCTAACGGGGGCGCTGTTGGCCCGCATCCGCTCCGGCGAGGGCGGCTGGACCTTCAGCAGATACTGCACATGGACCGTTCGCGCGGGAGCGGCCTTTCCGGCGGCTACCGGAGCCGGCCCGAGCGGAGCTGCTATGGCCACCACGCCGCACGCCACACCCAACCGGAACAACGCACGAGCAAACCTACGTACCATGCGTAACCTCCCTTCACTAGGCGCAGCCATTCCGGATCCACGCTAGGGTTGTGCCTTGTCAACTGGGGTGAAGGCTGCGGCAGGACGGGACACCGAGGCGGTTTCCTCCGGGCTCGGGCTGTCAAGAGGCGACTCGGGCACCGTAACGTGCTCGACCCTTGTGCCGCGGATGACCGTTATGGTGTACACGGGAGGTAAGGTGCGAGGCGCCGTCGCCGAACCGGCCCTGACCGGTGCCAACTGCGGCGGCAACGACCATAGGCTGGGTCCACCTCCGGAAACCGACCCGTACGCCCTGGCGAGCTGTCTCGAGAGCGGCGACGCCTTTGGGCGAGTTGCGGCGGGCGCCGAAGCTGGCCGCGAGCTGCCAGTGGCCCTCGCCAACCGGACGCCGCTGACGCCGCTCTCGGTAACCCCGCCGGTGAAGACGTACGAGCCGCCAGTTGCTGGCCGCAGCATCAGCCTGATCTTGGCGGCGGTGTCTGCCATAACAAGGCGCTGGGCCTCCGGCACCGTCACCGCCAGCGTAATCGGCACCCTCCCGCTGCTGCTGGCAACGGTTCGGGCCGCCGCGCTGTCCGTGGCGGAGCTGGGCTGGACCTGGTTGCCCACCGCAAGCACCTCCACATCCTGAAGGATGACGCGTGTTACGGCGTCATCGCCGCGGGTGAAGGTGGCCAGAATATCCACGCGGTCTCCCGCCTTCAGAAAGCCTGCTATCCCGGAAACGGCGTCCGCCAGAACCGTCACGGCGCGCATCGATGCGGGGAGCACGTAAGCCGGCCCAAGCGCCAGGCTTCGCGGCACCACCGCATCTGTGGTGATGAACTCCCCCGCGGCCAGCGGCTTGGCGGCAACGCGGCCAGTTGCCTGGTACGGATAGCGGAGAACGTTGGCGGGCACGCTGGACGGCGGGAACGACCTCATTGCTACAAGCTCGCGCTCTATTACGGTACCTGCCCTTATCTCCTTGCTGGCCACCAACACCGTTGCGTTCACCTGAGGAACTTGGGCCACGCGGGGCTGCCTCTTCAGGTACATGTACGCGAACGCGGTTGCCAGGAGCGCGAAGAAGAGCGCCAGTGCGAACACCACCGTAGGTTTGCGCAAAGCCTCCATCGCTAGTCCCCCCATGTGTTGGGCGCGCACCAGCCGCACCCAACAGGTGTCGAGGTGGCCCCGACCGCTCGCTTGTTCTACTGGCGGAACGATGATGTGCACGCCGCCCCCGGCAGATCAGGTGGCGCAGTGAGCCTGCGAAAAGCGGGGCCTCGTAGGGCGCGGGCGATCCCTGCGCCCAGCCATCAACAAGCAAGTTCAGTGCCATCGGGCGGACAGTCGGACGCCGAGCCAAAGCAAGACGCTCCAACGACGACAAAGGCATGAGGGCTTGCGCTTCCCATGCCTTTGCGCTAACACCAGCGTGGCCTACCGATGGCCAATGTGCCGTCACTCAACTATCACTGGGTCATAGAGGCCATAGTCGCTTGAAGGCGACGGGTAGGACGGGTCGTACGAGCCGTTGGGCACATCTACGTACTTCAGGAAAGTGCCCAGGATCTGGGGCTCCTGCTTGCCAGTTGGCTTGGGCGCGGAATCGATCCAGAACGCCGCAAAGCCTACAATCTGAACCTGGCCGCGGCCGTTCTTGGTTAGGTAGTCTCCATCGGTGGAGGCCCACCGAACAACCGGCACCAGAATCACCCGCGGGTTATCAAGCGTGGCGTCGGCGATGGTCTGCTGGCTGTAGGTTGGGTCCCGTTCCGCTTGCCTAACCAGATCGTTCAGCCTGTTCACCACCTGAGGCCAAGACATCTCGCCCGGCTCGGTGGTCACCATGTCGCCGACGTGCCAGTCCAGATCCGAACCGTAGGCAACCGCGTCGTAGTAGTTCCTTCCGCCCCGGCCCTCGTTCAGTGCAAGCGGGTAGAAGTTGCCCGCCGGCAGAGATGGGTCCTGGGTAGGCGGCGGACCCATCACCAGGGGGTACACCTGGCCGTACTGGAAGTCGGAGCGGTCATCCACGCCGAAGGGCCGTATGCCATCGCTGCCACCGCCGCTGCCCCCGTGAACCCCATTTACGACGGCGAATCCGGCCACCGTGGCTGCCCCAACCGGCTTGGTTGCAAGCCCGAAGACCCTTGCGAAGGCCAGCGGCACGTGCTCGATGCTCTCCACCTTCACGCGGTTTGCGGAAGGGAACGTAACGCGAATGCCATCGCTGGAGGGCCAGTCGGCGGGCATGGCGGAGGGCAGCCCGTTGCGCCCCGCCAGCAGCTGCGCCTCCGGCTTGGCATACGACTCCTGCGCGGTTGTCAGGTCCACTCCGTTGCGCAGCTGCACAAGCATCTCCTGCGCGGCGGCAAGGGCGGCGGAGTCGCAGCCGTTCACGTGCTTCTGCTTGTACACGTGCAGCATGGCCACATCCACCGTGAGGCTAGTGAATCCGATGAGCGCAAAGAGGCAAAGAGCGGTTATCACGATGGTGGCGCCGCGCTCTCCCCGGGCGCCATGTCTGATGGACACGCGCATCTTCCTACTCCCGTCTCATGACCATGCTGGCGCTTAACAGCATGTTGCCGCCGCTTACCCCCGGCAGCCAGTTGAAGAAGCTGCCTGTTGCCATCTGGTGCGGCCAGTTTACCACGCTCACCTTTGCGAGCGCGCCGCTGGGGATCGTGTTCGCGTAGCCGTCATCCGTGGCGATGTACGGGAACTGGCCGGTTCCGTCGTCGTACGTCACCTGGATCTGGGAATCCGCTATCGGCAGGTCGCCGGCGGCGTTCTTCACGTTCCACCTGATGTCGCTGATGGTCTTGCCCAGAGACGCAGCACGGGCACCAGCGCGCGCCGCCTGCACCAACGTCAGCTTATCCCGCCCGATGAGGGCGAATTCCATGATGCCGAAGAGCAGCGACGCGAGGATGGGCAGGACAAGTGCCATCTCCACCGCGGCAGCGCCTTTGCTCGGATTCCTCACCATGCTTGCCCTTTGCATCAACGCACCTCCAGAGGCTGCGGGCCACGTGACGTTCACACGATCGGCCCCAGAAGTAGGGCCGCGATGGTGCCAAGAAAGATGCAGGCCCCGTACGGGATGGGTGGCGCTGGCGTGTTGGCATCCAGCCTCACGACGGAGCCGCCATAGTGGCGGAGCGCCAGGTTGGCGGCAAGGTTCCCGAGCGTGCGTAGCAGCACGCGGCGCTTGAGCAGCACCGGTATGGCTATGACGCCGGAGAGGCCCGTGTAAAGGAGCATCCAGCCCGCGGTTGGCCAGCCCAGCACCGCGCCCAGGCCCACCAGCAGCTTCAGGTCGCCGCCGCCGAGGCCGGGTCCCACCACCGCCACCAACCCAACGAGGATGGCCGCCACAAGAAGGGCGCCCCCGATGCTGATGAGGGAGCCCGCCAAGCCACGCTGTGCCCGCCAGATGGTAGGTCCCACCGCCAAGAGCGGCAGGGTTAACCAGTTTCTAATCTTTCCGTGCCGAAGGTCGGTGATGACGGCCACCAGCGCCGCGCACAACGACACTGCCACGACCAAAGGGCTTAGCATGATAGGCAGCGCACCTACTCACTCAGACAGTAAGGGTGGCGCGCCTGCCAACGGCAAGCGCGCCCGAACAAGACGTGTCTCCAACCGCGCTCTGGGGAACACGCTGAAGACAAACCGCAACTGAGGACCTGCCACGCCCCAGAACGCGCCTCCCGATCCGTGGCTGGCTCACCATGGCGGGCTGCACGGAGGGCGGCCGCGCTAGGCCGCAACCCCGCGCGGCCTGCCTTAGCACCACTGGCCCTGGCGGAGTCGCCGTGGGCAGCCCAGCCGTCTGCCACGCGGCGAGCTACACGGACAGCAATCACGGACCGATTGCGTTCGCCACCGTGCTGAACTTGGTGGAAGTATTGGTGCCCAACAGTTGGACTGCCCCAATGATGACCGCAGCTATCAGCGCCACCATCAAACCGTACTCAACCGCCGTCGCACCGGACTCGTCCTTCACCAGCCTGCGCACTGCGTCCCTGATCTTTGCCATCTCTTGACTCCTTGCGAGGGTCCCCGGATAGCCCTAGCCCCGTACCTTCGTGACGCTGCGTGCGCCCTCGTTTCCGGGCCATCCTGCCTCCCACTTGTTACATAACCACCGGCCCGCGCAAGTGTGACATGCTGGACGCACATTCCGCACCAAACTGCGTGCCCAAGCCCTGTGAGTCGCCTTAGGGGAACTGCACCCGCTCGAACAGCCCGCGGGTGGTTGCGCCCAGCGCGGCAACGGCCACGGCGCACACAGCGGCAATCAGCGACGCCATGATGGCGTACTCCACGGCCGTGCCCGCGGTCTCGTCCGACCTCAGCCACCGAAGTAGTGGTGCACGGCACCATGTGCGCATTTCGCATACCTCGCTTGCCCGGCCAACGGGCGACTGACGCGACGGGGCCAAGGGCCGCGTCGACGGGCCCGAGCGGCGCCCGCCGCGCGGCCATCGCGAGCCGCAGCGTCAATAGGTATAACCACCAACCCAACAAAGTGTGACCGCGCCCCTGATCTTGCCTGATAGCGGAGCGCGAAGGTGTAGGCCTAGCGCACCGTGCCGCCACTTGGCTGAGGTCTTGGCGCCAGGATGGCCAGCTCTTCCAGTCGAGGCGGCGTAGGCGGCACGCGGCGAAGACGGCCTCCCCGCCACGCCGCCCATGTGACGTAGTGGGCCTGTATGTAGCTCCAGAGCCGCCTGTGGTAATCCAGTCCAAACCGGGCGCCGATGTAAGGGTCCTGTTTAGTGGCAACAACAACCCACGCGCCGCCGCCGCCCGAAAGCCTACGCACCGCATCCGCCTCGCCCGCCGGGCCCTGCACGAAGCCAGGCAGCACCTCGAACTGGCGCAGGGGCGACTGGATTCCCGCGATGGCGTTGAGGCCGGGCAGGTAGGGAAGGCACACCAAGTGACGCACCCGGCCTGCGGAGGCAAGCGCCTTGGCAGCCTGATCTAGCGGAGCACCCCACCTTGGGCTGCACAGAACGGAGACGCGAGGTGTCTGCAGCCGGTACGTGTGGGTAGCCCTGCAGGCAGGCACCGTACACAACACAACGCAGGCGGCGATGACCCCTTGTTGGCGCGGCGTTGACATCAATCGGAGGACGGGCAGGTGGCGAAGCCGCCGCCAGCTTCCGTCTAGCAACATGGCCATCGCCACTGCGGCGGGGGCGGTCTGGCCCCACCAGGACGCCTGTAGGGCGCGCAGCGATATCACGACGCCGTAGATGAAAAACCCGACGGCAAGGGCCTGCACTGAACAGTCCCGCTCGGGCTGGTGGTGGCGTCGGAGGGCGTACACCAGTGCGGCGACGCAGGAGGCAGGGAGGACGAGCAGTGAGAGCACGGTCTGGACTCTGTTGTGGTACATGCGGGGCAGCCACGCGGGGATCAGGTCGCGCAGCACCGCATCAGGTCCCACAAGCGTTAGCATGGCAAGGTATGGTGCGCATGCCCCTATCAGTGCAGACAATGCCAATGCGAGCACCGCTCTGCGCTGCACAGCACGTCCGCAGCGCGCGCCAACCCACAGGTATGCCACGGCCCCAGCAGCGGCGCCCACCGCGAACTCGAGTTTTGCAGCGAAGCAGAGGCCCACGGCCAGCCCGGACAGCCATAGCCATTGGGCGCGGCCATCCCGGGCATGTCGGCACAGCGCCGCAAAGGCAGCCAGCGACAGCAGGTTCGCGTACGTGGCTGCGTAGGAGTACGGCACGAAGCCTATCCACGGCGTAGCCACCATTGTGAACGCCAACGAGGCCGCCACGGCCGCCATGGGAGCCATGAGGGTCGATGCGACTTCGTACAGCAGAATCACCGCCAGGAACGCTGCCACGCAGCCTAGGCCCTGCAACACGTCATACGTCGCCCCGAACAGCCGACACACCGCGGCCTCAATGTACGGGCTAAGCGGCGGGTAGATCCATTGGAAGTCACGGTACGGTGCCTGCCCGTCAAGCACCCTGAACGGCGCATACAGTGACTTCCCGCTGTCGAACCATAGGCAGTCGCCGCGGCAGTCCCACAGCCCGCCGATGTAGATCAATGCGAGGGCGGCCACAAGCAGCAGGCCGTTGCGCGTCTGGCGCAGCCCTGGATCTCCGGGCGGCGGTTGCCCCGCAAAGCGCGCCTCTGCATCCTGTGGACGCCGATCCGATCCTGTAGCGACGATGCTACCGCGTAAGATGGGCATGCTTGCGCTCCCCTGGGGATCCACGGCGCAATACGCCTACTCGGGGCAGCAGGCGTGGAGTCGTTTTGGCATACTGTGCATAGGTCGGGAAGGCTGCGGACAGCATCTGCTCCTCCATCAAAGCGCGCGCGTACTGCAGGCACCAGAGCGCCACGAACAGGCATGCCGCGGGCCATGACCACCGATCGAGCGCCCATCCGAGCCCAAAGGTGATCTCGCCAAGATACACGGGATGCCGCACCCAGCGGTACGGTCCTGTTGTTACCAGGCCCCGCACCGCCGGTCTTACGCCGAAGCAGCGCCCCAACCAAGCGAGCGCCCACAGCGCAAAGGCAACGCCAGATGCAGCCAGGACGGACGACGCCAGCTGCAGCGCGTGCGATTGGGGTGGCAACCCGCCGGACGGCAGCGCTATGAGAAGAAAGGTGCCAGTCACCGCCACCGGAGCAGCCAGCGCGGGCGACTGCTGGCGCATCGGCCTCCGCCTAACCACGAACAGGACCACCACAAGGGCGGAAAAGGCGACGGTCACCGCGTCTCTTGCCGCCAGCACCCCCGTGAGCACCCAAGAGGCCGACGCCGGCGGGTGGATGGCCCGCTTGTACAAAGCCGCTGCCTGTGCCGCCACCATCGCCGCGAAGAGACAAGCTGGCAGCGCGTGACCCAACGTCAGCGATGCCAAACTGCTTCCATGCAGCGTGCGCCCAGCCTGCCGTACAGTAGGGAGTATGGCCACGTGCCACCCTTTGACCACGCGGCGGGACCCAGCCGCTACGCCGCTATGCCAACCACCAGCTTCAGGACGATCAGCGCGTCTGCCACGCTGATCTTGCCGTTTGCATCCAGGTCCGCGGCGGCCAACTGCGCTTGGCTAGGCGTGTCTAGTCCTGCCAGAAAGCGCAGCACCAGTACGGCGTCGACGATTGTCACTCTGCCGTCGCCGTTGATGTCACCCCGGGGCAACGGCGTTGTGAAGGTGCCATCGGCCGAGATCGCCTGGTTCCCAGCGGCATCCGACGACCTAACTCGATAGTGGTACAGGGTTGCCGGTTGCAGGCCACTAAGGACGAAGGTGTGTGAGACGCCGCGCAGCGTGTCTAGCGGCGTTGACGAGCCGTACTCCTCAGTTGGACCGTACTCCACCTGGCCATCCGCGGGCTCGTCGGTCGTCCAGCTCACCGAGACGCTGGTGGGGCTTCGCCCAACGACGGACAGGTCCCTTATGCTGGGAGGTGTGGTGTCCGGCTCGCGCAGCGTGGCGAACATCGCGTCTCCGGAGGTAGAGACGTTGCCAGACGGATCCCTGCTCCTCACGGCGTAATGGTACAGCGTGTTGGGCGTCAGGCCGGTAAGGGTAACCACGTGGTTTGTGGTGAACTCGGCGGAGGTCGCCGTCTGGCCGTAGCCCGGTCCAAGCCCGTACATCACGACACCGTCCGATGGCTCATCGGTTGTCCAACTGATCGTGGCGCTGCAGGACGTCACGTTGGTGCAGGATACGGCGCTCAAAACGGGCGCCTTGGTATCGGGAGGCGAGGCGGTGGTGAACGTGTAGTCGCCAGACACGGCCAAGTTGCTGGCGGCGTCTTTGGATTTGACCCTGTAATGGTATGTGGTGGACGCCTTGAGGCCCGATATCGGCACTGAGTGGGAAGTGACGCGTGCCGTGGAAAGCGCGGTGGCTGCTCCGTAGGCGGCGGTAGGGCCATACTCAACCTGGCTATCCGACGGCTCGTCGGTGGTCCAGGTGATTGTGACGCTGGTGGTGCCGATTCCGCCGGCCGCCACCGCCGTAATGACGGGCGGAGTGGTGTCCGGAGCCGCGACTGTTGTTATGATGAAGTCTGATGTTACAGCGAGGTTGCCAGCGGCGTCCCTGGACTTCACACGGCAGTAGTAGGTGGTGGCTGCGGACAGCGAGCTCAGCGTCACGGTGTGGGTGGTAGTCAGCGTGGGATCTAGGGGCGAAGACGAGCCATAGGCGGCCGTGGTGCCGTATTCAACTTGCGAATCGGCGGGCTCGTTGGTTGCCCATGACACCGTGGCGGCGCTGGATGTGACGCCGCTAACGCGCACCGCAGTGATGACTGGGGGCGTGGTATCGCCAGGCAGGGTCATGTCCTGTGATAGCGGATAGGTCTGCGAGCTGGCGCCGAAATCCTGAACCCAGTAGATGGTACCGTCGGCGGCACGTGCAGCGCCGATCCCCACGTCACGGAAGTTGCCGTTCAGCATGTTGTCCCGGTGGGATGGGCTGTTGATCCAGGCGGCCATTACCTCGTTGGGCGTGTCCTGGCCAAAGGCGATGTTCTCGCCCCACAATGTCCAGGCGTACCCGGCGGTGGCCATGCGGTCGGCCGGCGAGGAGCCGTCAGGGCCGGTGTGGCTGTAGTGGCCGGTTGCCGCCATGAGGTTGGCGTACGTTTGGGCCGCCGCGTCCAACGGGACAACCCGTCTGAGCAACGGGACGCTGTTCTGGGCGCGGAACTGGTTGAGGAGGATGTACACCTGCGAGGCATAGTCTGGCAAGGCCGTCTGCGCGCGGACGGATGGACAGCCGGCCGCGAGCCAAGCGGCAACGAGCAATGACACGGTAGATCGCAACGCCCAAACGCGCCTGTGTGTCAACCCGAGCATGGCGATCTCCTCGGCGCCGCGCAGCGGACGACGGCAAGATCGGCGGTGTGCCGCAAGCGCGGGCCTCGCGGCACACCGAACCGGGGCTAGGCCTTGCGTCGCCTCAGCAGCGCAGCAAGCGGGCCAGCGCCCAGCCCAAGCAACAGTAAGCTGGCCGGCTCCGGCACCACGTTGTTGAAGTCAGTCTTACCCGAGGGCGCGATCTTCGAGGAACCGCCATCCGGCAGCCCTTGTACGTGCACCATCGCGTACAGGGGCGTGTTCGTGCCCTGCGCGCCGGACAGGGTGTTGAACACGTTGGCGTCAAGGCCAGACCGGGTGAGCGTGAAGGTGGCGCTGTCGCCAGGCAGCAAGCGATCGCCGCTGCCAGCCGTCACGAACTGAACATCCACGTCAAATAAGCGTCCGGCATCGGTGAAGGCGTCTTCTCCGGAGCTGATGCCCGTTATCTGCGGGTCGTGAGGCAGGGGCCACACCAGCGCACCGGGCGCACCCACCGTGTTCAGCAGCAGCTCCGTGATGAACTGCCCAGATCCGGCCGGCGATGTGTTGGTTAGGGTTCCGACCACGGTATCAGAACCGGGTGTACTGAGGTCCAGGGTTGCCCAAGGGGCGCTGCCCGATGGGGTTGCCCCAGAGATCACCGTGTCGAAACTCCAGCTAACGGTCTGTGCGTTTGCGGCTGTACAGAGCGCGAGGCAGCACACAGCTAGCAGTGCCGCCCAAACAGATCTCATACCGACCACCCTCCTTGCGAGGAGACCTCGCGGAACTGGTTGGCCAAGGGGCCCTGAGGAAACCGAGTCCCGCTATTTCAGCTTGGGCCCGGATAGGTGCCGGCCTACGCCACCCGTAGAAGATGACGGGCCGGCAAGCACGCCTGCAATGGTGCACGCCGCAAGCAGCACACCCATGGCCACAGCCGGCGGCGTTGCTGCGCCGCTGTCGTCGACATACAGGTCCCAAAGGGCCTGCTTCAGCTTGGCCTTCAGCCGCTGCACTCGCTTTCTGACAGCGACTGCCGTGCACCCCATTCGCTCGGCCACTTCGTTCGACTTGCGGCCGTCGCGTATACAGAGATCGTATAGCTCGCGGTCTCGGGGCGGTAGGCCAGCCACAATCCGCTCCACAGCTTCCAGCATCAGCTGTAGGGCCACTTTGGACGGCACGTCCAGCAATGCGGTTGGCTGTGCGGGATCGTCGGGCAAGCCGCTAAGGACCGTCTCTTGCTGGCGCAGAAGCCGCGACTGGTTGGCGGCGTACCACCGAGCCGCGCGGCGGATATAGGAATCCAAGCTTCCGCGCGTGCGCCTGTATCGGCTTGCGCCGCCAGTCAGTATGTGCGCTGCGAAATCGACGCCAACCGCATCGACATCGCACGGTTGGAGACCTCTTCTGCGCGCAGCCGTTTCGCCGATAGCCCTAAGGATCTGCACGGCCGCGGACTCGGCTTGGGCGTCGCCATCCAGGTAACGCTGCAAAACCTCCGTGCGCAACTGTGTCCCCCAATGCCAATCTTGGGCACGCTTCTGGCGTCACAGGCACGACGAAGGCGGCCACGGTTGGGGGGCCTGCGCCTGGGCGGGTCAGGGCCGCGATGGAACGCCCATCGGTCGCCGCAGCGGCGAGCCAAGCCGATACGCCCTAGAGAGCATGGCCGATACGGGGAATAATAGAGGTGAGACGGGACTCCACTCGTTCTCACCGCGCCCACGAGCCCCCTACGGCTCGTGGGCGCACCTTCCGTGGTTACCCCTTACTTGCCAGCAACGTGCCTCTTTGAGCCAGGCCATTCCCAGCAATGCAACTTGCGTGCCAGTTGTTCGGTGGTGCAATGCACCCCTCGCTCCAGTAAGTGCAATGGCGATGCCATTGGCGCAGGGCAGGGGGTGGAGAACAGAGCCGTCCCGGAACGCACTGGCCTCATCCGTGAGCTCTCAGCTAGCTCCCTTAGCCGCCAGCGGGGCGCCATGTGCGGGCAGCTCGAATGATCGCCAATACGTTCTCGGTGGGTGCGTAGGAGTCGATTTCGCAGCCAGGCATCACAACCGCCGTTGTGTGCGGCGTGGTGGCATCCAGGAACTGCCGCACCATCTCCTCGATCTCAGCGGGCGTGCCGTGGACGCACATTTGGGTGGTTGGCGAGTTCATAGCGCACTTGCCGTGAGCGCCCAACAGCTTCGCCACGCTCTCGTACCACTCCGGCCAGGTTACCGGCTGCGTGTAGTACGGCATGTCGTACTGAACGGCCTGCACGCCCTCAAGCCGCGCCACCCACTCCAGGGCTTGGGGCAGATTGTGGCCGCAGATGTGCCAGAAGCAGTGCGGGAAGATGGACGCCGCCTTCTCGATGAACACGCGATCGACGTCCACGAACTGGGCGAGCTGCTTTGGCCCCCACGTGCGCGCCCCGCCAAACGCGCAGAAGAACTGGCATCCGTTGGCCGCCGCGAAGTCGCGATAGAAGTCGAGCGCCTCTAACCGTTCGCTAAGCGCCAGGTTGAGGTAGTGGCGGACCTTGGCTTCCGGCTCTGTCACTGCCCATTTGACGAAGTTCTGCACCTCCACCAATGTCTCGGCGTAGTTGGTGGGCGTAGCAACCCCAACGATGACGGGCACCTGCCGGCCCATCTTCTCTTGAAACTCCAGCAGCTGGAGCATATGGGGGGTGTAATGGGTAACGGCGCGCGAATCGGCGCCGTACCGCTCCCATGCGCGCGATTCGTACAGGGCGATGGCTTCATCCAGGGATTGCGCCAGGGGGCGGAACATCACGTAATCCTTTGGCCCCCTGAGGATGAAGTGCTCCGGACGCTTCTCTGCCGGGATGAAGCTCTCGATCTGGTGGCTTATGTCCACGTACATCCAGATGGCGTCCGTGCGCAAGTCCGCCCACGTGCGGAGAACGGCGTCGGTGGTCTTGTCCACGTCGTTGTAGATCTCGGGATGGCCGTAGCCCGCGTAGGTTATTTGCCAGTAGTCCAGCTCCGGCGCCACCGGAGGCATATCGTACGGCTGGCGGGTGAAGGCGGCCTCCATGCGCTCCCAATGCGTCATCTCGCCGACTGGCTCAAGCTTACCCTGAAGGCGTCCCACCCATTGGTCTACGATGGCACTCATGCGGATGCTCCCTTGTACTCCGGCGGAAGCTGCGCCAGCAACGCCTTGATCTTGCCCACCGCCTCCCATGCGTCGTCGCTGGCGTCGTCGGCGCCCAGGCGCCTGGCGGCCTCCGGTTCAGCAGAAGGGCCGCCGCAGATCACCTTCACGCGGTCTCGCAGGCCGGCTGCCTTCAGCGCCTCCACCACGTCTTTGGTGTGCATGAAGCTGGCGGTCATGTAGGTCCCCAGCCCCACGATCTGTGCGTTATGCTCCTTCACGGCCTGCACGAACCGGTCCGCGGGGACACCAACCCCAAGGTCAACCACGTTCAGGCCGGCTGCCTCGAAGACGGGGATGGCCACGTCTTTGCCTACGGTGTGCACGTCGCCGTAGATGGTGCCTATCACCATGGTGCCCAGGAAGTTGCGCGCCTCCGTGCGGTCGATCTTGGGGCGCACCACGTTCAGGGCGGCGTAGTAGGCGTCGCAGGCAACCAGCACCTCTGGGATGTAGACCTCATTTGCGCGAAAGAGCTCGCCGACGCGACGCATTCCCTTCGACAGTCCGTTCGCGAGCACCTCGTACGGCGAGAGGCCCGCCGCCAGCGCCTCCTCCACGAGGCTGGGCACGCTGGCGCGGTCTAGGTTCACGATCGCGTCGGACAAGCGGGCTAGGATCTCTTGGCTTGACATTCACCGCCCTCCTCTCGCTTTGGTATACGGGCGAGGCCCAACCCGAACCTTCCGTCGCGGCGACACATTGCCTTGCATCCCCGCACTGAGGTATAATGGCCGTGCCGGATGCCAGGTTAAAATTGTGTTATATCCGCAATGACTGCGGGATTCTGAGCTCCGCTCGGCAATGGCGCCGGGGGCGATCAATCAACAAGGCGCGCCGCAAGTACTCCGCTGTTCAGGGAGGTTGTTATGGCGGGCTTCCGCTTCCTCAGGCTCCACCAGCGCTACCCGCTGGAAGACGTTTCGGAACCCAACTTACTCCGCGATCAGTTTCCCTACTCCGAGGTCCCACGCATCACGTTCGACGGCTACGATGTGCCCATGAGCCCGCCGGATGAGATCTTCATCACGGACACCACTTTCCGGGATGGACAGCAGGCCCGCGCTCCGTATACCGTTCAGCAGATGGTGGACCTTTTCACCATGATCAGCAAGCTGGGCGGTCCAAACGGCGTGATCCGGCAGTCCGAGTTCTTCCTATATACGGACAAAGATAAGGAGGCGGTGCGCCGCTGTCAGGAGCTCGGCCTCCGGTACCCCGAGATCACCGGCTGGATCCGCGCCGTCAAGAAGGACTTCCAGCTGGTGCGCGACTTGGGCCTCAGAGAGACTGGCATCCTCACATCGGCTTCGGACTACCACATCTTCAAGAAGATGGGCAAGACCCGGCGTCAGGCGATGGAAGAGTACCTAGATGTGGTACGGGCCGCGCTTGATGCCGGCGTACTCCCTCGCTGCCACCTGGAAGACATCACAAGGGCAGACATCTACGGGTTCATCGTGCCCTTCTGCCAAGAGCTGATGCTGCTTGCGGAGGAGAGCAAGGTCCCCATCAAGGTGCGCCTGTGCGACACATTGGGCTACGGCGTGCCCTACGCCTCCGCAACCCTCCCGCGCAGCGTCCCTAAGCTGGTGCACGTGCTTCACCATGAGGCCGGCGTGCCCAAGCAGCAGATGGAGTGGCACGGCCATAACGATTTCCACAAGGTGTTGGTCAACGGCGTCACCGCGTGGCTGTACGGATGCGCCGCCCTCAACACCACCATCTTCGGGTTTGGAGAGCGCACCGGCAATCCACCCATGGAGGGGGCCATCATCGAGTACATCGGCCTTATGGGCACCACCAACGGCGTAGATACCACCATCATCACGGACCTAGCGCGCTACATGCGGGAGAGCATCCGCACACCCATTCCACACAACTACCCGCTGGTGGGCTCTGGCTTCAACGTAACCAGCGCCGGCATTCACGCAGATGGCTTGATGAAGGACGAGGAGATCTACAACATCTTCGACACCGCCAAGCTCCTGAAGCGGCCGATCGGCGTTACGGTTACGGACAAGTCAGGCGTGGCAGGCGTGGCATACTGGGTGAACTCATTCCTTGGGCTCACCGACGACAAGCGCATCGATAAGCGAGACCCGGGCGTGGAGGCCATGTACGAGGAGATAATGGAGCAGTACAGCAACGGCAGAACCACCGGCATGTCGCCAGACGAGATGCTGGAGCTGGCCCGCAAACACCTGCCAGCTCACTTTGCCGATAAGCTGTAGCTCGGTTGCGCCCAGCGATGACAACCACTGCCATGGTGTTGGTGGCTCCTGGCCGCCTTGAGCTGCGTGAAGTGGCGGTGCCCTCCCTCGAGGAGGGCGCCGTCCTTCTTCGTGTGCTGCTGACAGAGGTGTGCGGCACAGACGTGCATCTCCTCCATGGGCGTCTGCCGGAGGCCCCTTACCCGCTCATCCCGGGCCACTTTGCGGTGGGCAAGGTGGAGGCCCTCAGGGGCAGCCCAACCTACACCGACGGCTGCCCGGTGCGCGTGGGGGATCTGGCCACCTTTCTGGATGTGTACGGCACCTGCGGCCGGTGCTGGTACTGCGAGGTGGCCCACGCCACAACCCGTTGCCCAAACCGGAAGGTGTACGGCATAACGTTTGGCGCAGAGCTTGCACCTCTGGGCGCCTGGAGCGAGGTTATCTACCTCAAGCCCGGCACCCGCCTGCTTAGGCTTGACGGCATCTCGCCGGCACGGTATATTGGCGGCGGGTGCGGCTTGGCAACTGCCCTACACGCCGTGGATCGGGCCCGGGTGCGCCTAGGCGATTCCGTGGTGGTTCAGGGCAGCGGGCCGGTGGGTCTCAACGCCGCTCTGCTGGCCAGCCTCTCAGGAGCAACCATGGTGGTTCTAGTTGGCGCTCCGGCCATGAGGCTGGAAGCCGGCCGAAAAATGGGCGTAGATGCTACAATCAACGTTGAGACCACCACCAGCGACGAGCGCGTGTCCATGGTGAAGGAGCTCACCGACGGGCGCGGCGCCGACGTGGTTATCGAGGCCACCGGCGTTCCCGCGGCGATCCCAGAAGGCATGGCTATGGCGCGCGACGCGGGCACGTACGTGGTGGCCGGCCAGTATACTGACGCGGGCGATGTGGCGTTCAATCCACATGTCCTGCTCAACAAGAAGCATTTGGACATGCGCGCAACCTGGGGGATAGACCTGGGCCATCTGCACCGGGCGCTCAGGATCGTTCGCCGCCACGGCGACACCTATCGATGGGAGGAGCTCATCTCGCGCACCTACCCATTGTCAGAGGCTAGAGCCGCCCTGGAAGATGTTGCCGCTGGCAGGCTGGTGAAGGCCGCCATCCAGCCCAACCCAGCAGCATACCCTCCGCCCTAGCGTGGTAGGCGGATGATCGGATGCATGCCTCCACGCCAAGTGTGGAGGCAATTGTGCGGCGGCGAAAGCGAGCGAGATGAGTCCTACGGCCTCCACGATCTACGGCGCTATAGAAGTATCGCTCTCCCTTGCAGGGGTGGCTTGGGCCGCCCGCGCCGACGGCCTGCACGCAGTGCACCGCAACAGCGACCCACAGTGCCGGCCCAACTGCGGCGACGCTCCCCTCATAGCGCGCGTTGGCCTGCTGCTTCTGGGGGGCTTCCTTGCCTTGGCCATCTGCGTCCAGCAGCGGCAGGTCTGCTCTGAGGACCTGATGCTCATACGGTTGGTGAGGCTTAGCGGGGATCATGACCTTACCTCCGCGATGACTCTCGTGTCGATGGCTGCGGGTCCACTACTCGCGGCTGTTTTGGTGCCGTTGGGGGCGCTGGTGCTGCTGGTGCGCCGCCGCGCCCGGTCGCTAAGGCTGTATCTGGCAACGGTCATCGGCATTGTGGGAGTGGAGGGCGTGTTCAAGGGGTTGGTGCATCGCCCTAGGCCGCCGTTCGGCGGGCAGCTGGTGCACCCGCACCTAGACAGCTTCCCCAGCGGCCACGTACTGGGGATCACCGTGTTTCTGGGCGTGTTCTTGTTTCTGACGCTGCCGTCCTGCCGCGCGCAATGGCTTAAGTGGGCCCTTGTATCCGGCTGCGCGCTGTGGGTCATCCTCACCGCCGCCTCGCGAGTGTACCTTGGCGCCCATTACCTAACGGACACCATAGGTGGCCTAGTGCTCGGCATTGCGTGGGTTCTCCTCTGCGCTTCCATGCACCTTCGCCTGAGCAAGCCGCGTCCCCTGAAGACGATGGAACCAAGCTCCGCGCTGATGCCCGATGGCGCGTAGCCGCCTTCTACAAGTCGTCCTCTGCGCCGCGCCCGCCGCCTAACACCTCCAGCCGTGAGGTGGCCGCCCCAACGCCACTCCGCCGCACCAGGACTCCGCGCCCGATAGCTCTAACCTACTGCGTAGACGGCATCCGAGTGGATGCCACATCCAATGCCCACCCCGAAAGGACTGGCATGCCATGTACGTTAACAACGATGCTCGCTCGCTTCTCCTATCAATCGTCGCTATGATGCTTGCCGTGTGCGGCGCCGCGGCCGCGCCCGCCAAAGCACCAGCGGACCTGGCTGCGGGCTTTCGCAACCCTCCCGCATCTGCAAAGCCGCATACCTGGTGGCACTGGATGAACGGCAACGTTACCAAGGAGGGCATTACCGCCGACCTTGAGGCCATGAAGCGGGTTGGCATAGGCGGCGCGTGGGTGTTCCATGTGGACCAGGGCATCCCAAAGGGCCCTGTATCCCATATGAGCCCAGCCTACCTTGAGATGATGAAGCACGCCGCCACCGTGGCCAACAAGCTGGGCCTTGAGCTCGCCATGCACAACTGCGCTGGCTGGTCATCAAGCGGCGGCCCTTGGATCACTCCCCCCTACGCCATGCAGAGGCTTACGCTCTCTGAGAAGAACGTCCATGGTCCAACCAGCTTCGATGAGGTGCTGCCACAGCCGCCTACCCGGGAAGGCTACTACCGCGATGTGGCCGTCCTCGCCTTCCCAACGCTGCCGACACAGGCGCGCATCAGCAACATCCAGGCGAAGGCCGCCTTCACCCGCGCCGATGGCATTCAGCCGGATGTCTCTCCCACACCTCCCGGCGCCGCCATCCCACGTGACCGCATCATCAACCTCACTGCCGACCTGCATGACGGCCGTCTGACGTGCTTCGTCCCGGAGGGCGACTGGACGATCCTGCGCATTGGCTACACGCCCACCGGCCAGAGAAACGCGCCCGCCCCGCCCGAGGGCACCGGCCTTGAGTGCGATAAGCTCAGCCGCGAGGCGCTGAGGGTCCACTGGAACGGCATGGTGGCCAAAGTACTGGCGGATGTGGGACCGTTGGCCGGGCGCACATTGGATAACGTTCTCATCGACAGCTACGAGATGGGCAGCCAGAACTGGACGCCCAAGTTCCGCGAGGAGTTCATCAAGCGCCGCGGGTACGATCCCCTCCCCTTCCTGCCAGTGATCACGGGCCGCGTTGTTGACAGCATCGAGGCCAGCGAGCGCTTCCTGTGGGACTTTCGGCGCACCATTGCGGACCTGTACGCCGACAACTACTACGGCTACTTCGCCGAGCTGTGCCACAAGAGCGGCTTGATGGCGTCTGCCGAGCCGTACGGTAACGGTCCGTTCGACAACATCCAATCTGGCGGCACCGTTGATATCCCCATGGGCGAGTTCTGGATCGGCGGGGCAGCCATGGGCACGCTCAAATTGGCGGCGTCCATCGCCCATACCTACGGGCGGCCGGTCGTTGGGGCCGAGTCGTTTACCGCGGATGAGAACGCCGGCAGATGGCAGATCGATCCGTATGCGATGAAGGCGGTTGGTGATCAGGCCTTCTGCGAGGGGATCAACCGCTACATCTTCCATCGCTATGCCCACCAGCCCTGGATGAACCTGAAGCCCGGCATGACGATGGGTCCTTGGGGCACTCATTTTGAGCGGACCACAACGTGGTGGGATGAGAGCCCCTCGTGGCTGAGGTACGTGGCCCGCTGCCAGTACCTTCTGCAGTCAGGGCGCTTCCACGCGGATGTGCTGTTCTACGCTGGCGAGGGCGCCCCTAGCGATATGCCCGATCGCATGGGCCTGCCCTCTGGCTACGATTTCGACGTGTGCGATACGAAAGTGCTGCGCAGCGCTTCCGTCCGGAACGGGCGTATCACGCTGCCAGACGGCATGAGCTACCGGCTGCTGGTTCTGCCCAACACTCGTTTCATGACGCCGGAGCTGCTGCACAAGGTTGCGGAGCTGGTGCGGGCCGGCGCAACCGTGGTAGGACCCAAGCCCGATCGGTCGCCCAGCCTTGCCAACTATCCGGCGTGCGACGAAGAGGTGCGCCGCCTAGCCAATGAGCTGTGGGGCGATATCGATGGAAGCAGCGTTACTGAGCACCGCGTTGGGCAGGGTAGGATCTTCTGGGGCCGGCCTTTGGCGGAGGTGCTTACCCAGATTGGTCTGCAGCCCGACTTTTCGCTTCCGGAAGATCGCGCGGGTGCGCTCCGCATCTCCTGGATACACCGCACCGTCAATGGCGCGGATGTGTATTTCGTGTCCAACCAAGCTCGCATGGTGGTTAGCGCGGAGTGCTCATTCCGCGTGGCCGGCAAAGCGCCGGAGCTGTGGTATCCGGACACCGGGGTGATCAGGTATGCGCCCGTCTACCGAGTTGGCGGGGCCCGCACAACGGTGCCGATCCGCTTTGATCCGGCGGGCTCGGTGTTTGTGGTGTTCAGAAAGCCCGCCAACGATAGACACCTGGTGGCGGTGCGTCGCTCTGGCGAGCAGGAGGCCCAGCCGGCCGGACCCCGCATCGCGGTGCAGAGGGCTTACTATGGCCCGTCCTCTGGCGCTGGCGGCGCGGACGTAACGGCCAGGGTGGCGGGTATGGTGGCCAGCGGCCAGTATGCCATCCCCGCCACCAACTCCATCTTCGGCGACCCCACCCCCGACGTGGTGAAGCAGCTGACCGTAGAGTACACGCTGAACGGCAAGCCGATGAAGCAGACGGTTGCCGAAAACGATACGCTGGAGCTGGCGCAGCCGCCCAGCGACGTCGCCTTCCCTGAGTACGAGGTGATAGCATCCAACGGCCGGGCCGCCATCTTGCCATGGCGCGCCGGCTCGTTCGAGGTGACGGACGTGCGCGGCGCGACGCGACGTATCGATGTACGCGAGGACGCGCGGAAGCTGACGGTGGATGGACCGTGGTCCCTCCGCTTCCCCCGCGGGTGGGGCGCCCCAAGCCGCGTGTCGCTCTCGCACCTCATTTCGTGGACCGAGCATTCGAATCCTGGGGTGCGCTACTTCTCCGGGACGGCCGAATACGAGACAACGCTCAACGTGCCTGCGGAGATGGTGGCGCGCGGCCGCGTTGTGGTGTTGGACTTGGGCCGCGTGAAGAACCTCGCGGCGGTGATAGTGAACGGCAGGCGGCTGGACGTGTTGTGGAAGCCCCCGTTTCGCGTGGACCTTACCGGCATGCTGAAGCCTGGCGTCAACTCGCTCAAGGTGCAGGTGACAAACCTATGGCCCAACCGCCTCATCGGCGATGAGCAGCTTCCCCCGGACGCGGAGTGGAACGGTAGAACACTGGTGCGGTGGCCCTCTTGGCTCACCCAGGGCACCCCGCGGCCGAAAACGGGCCGATATACGTTCACAACGTGGCGGTACTATACCAAGGACTCGCCTCTTTTGGAGTCCGGGCTTCTTGGTCCGGTAACGCTTCGGTCGGTGAGGCCGGTGGCCGTGCCCTAAGCTAAAAAGCGCGTAGGAGTGTGGGGATTCGCCAGCCGGGCATCCCCCGCTCCCGCGCATTCCCTGATAGCCAGTACGCCCAGAAGGCACAAGACGGTGCTGCAAGTGGCGCGTCACGCCAGCGACCTACCGGATGTGGATGGGCCAAAGGGGGACCGGCGGGTGTCTCTGAGGGGCTTTCCTATGGCCGCTGGATCGGCGGCCTGCGTGATACCCCCGCAGGCGCCGCACGGTCCGTGATGCGTGGTGCATCGGCGTGTGCTGCAGCACACAACTGACCGGCGCGGCCTTCTCGCGCGAGGTCGCCCCGAAGTACGGGCGTGCAGCTTGTGCCTGGATGATGCAGCAGCTCACCCCCAACATGTAGCTCCCGCCGCAAGCGAGACAAGCGAATCACCAGACGAATGATGTGATGCCGTAAGGGGGAAGAGGCAGACTCCACGGCAGTGTCTGCCAACTTACGGCCAAGAGCGCAGAGGATGTGATCTGGAGACGGCGAACTACTCTCGTTAAGGGAGCAAACAGCCCGTTAGGCGAGCTATCGGGAGGTTAGCCATGCATCCACAGCCTCGCACGCGTGCATTCACCCTCATCGAGCTGCTGGTGGTAATCGCCATCATCGCCATTCTCGCAGCCATACTGTTCCCCGTCTTCGCAAGGGCCCGCGAGAAGGCGAGATCCAGTGCGTGTCTTTCCAACTGCAAACAGCTTGGCACGGCAATGCTGGCCTACATGAACGACTGGGACGAAGGCTTTGCCGCATCTGCTGTGTACCCCGCGCCAGCCAACTTCCAGGACTACGGCTACAGCTTCTGGATGGGAATGATCAGGCCGTACGTCAAGAGCGAAGCGATCTACAAGTGCCCAAGCGCCAGCTACGATAAGGGCTGGGCTCCGGGCCCCGCGGTCACCATAGCCACGTACGGTTACAACGAGTACCTGAGCTACCTATCGCCAGCGCATCAGGTGGAGTATCCCACGCAGAACGACATCGCCAACCTAACGCAAACGGCGATGATAGCGGATAGCTCCGCTGGCTCCCACTTCCACGACTGGGACGGGCCAACCAGGGGGCCCGACGGTGTGACGCTGCCGGACGGGATGCTGCGCATCAAGTACGCGAACACGGAACCGGGCAGCAACAAACTGGTGGAGCGCCATGGCGGCGGTGGGAACGTGGTCTTCACCGACTGCCATGCCGCGTTTGTGCCGAGGCAGCGGTTCTTCTACGCGTCCAAGGGGAACGCAAAAGAGGAGTGGCCGGTGATCGATCCGGCGGCCAAACCACATGCGTTCTAGCCGGTTCGTTCACTCCCACGGAACGGGAAACACCGCATAGCACCGCACTGCCGTCCGAGGCTGGGCCATCCAGTCCGCAACGGCGGCACGCCACGCCTGGTAATGCGGCGTCTGCTGGTGCGCCTGGAAGTCGTCGGGCGTCCGGTAGACCTCATAGAGGAGGAACTGCGTGTCCGGCTCCATGGCCCGCAACACATCAAAGCGGACGTTGCCGGGCTCCTTGCGCGTGTTGCGCGCGTTCTCCAGCGTGGCTGCAATGAAGTCGTCCACGTGCTCCGGCTTCACGTGTACGGTCACGCTGACCACGTAACATTTCTGCGCCTCTGCCATCCATCTACCCCCCATCCGCCCATCGGCACTGGCGGCGCGTCAAGGCTCAACCACGTACCACGTGATACTCCTTGGCCCCATGCTGATGGGCACTGTGATGCCGTACTCCCGGTCCAGAGTATACCGCACGGCTCGCCCGCCCTCATGTCGAACGGCGGCGGTGCTGGTGAGGCCCGTGTAGTAGAGCGGAAGCCTCAGCTTGGTTTTCACCGGCGCGTTGGTGGGATTGTACACCATGGCAAGGGCCCGCTCTTTGCCCTGCGAGCTCACGTGCATCATGCAGTCTATGCCGCGGCCGTCCGGCCTACGCACATGCACGATATCCGCATCCAGAATGGATCGGTGCGCCTTGTAGAAGGCCACCCACTTCCGCACCACAGCCTTGGTAGCCTCGGTGTCGTACAGGCGTGGGCCACGGTAGGCGGCCATCACACCGCTGCCAAAGTTCTGTGCTAGGTGCCATTCGTACTCAGCTAGGTGTTGAGATAACGGCTCCAATGTGGCCTCGGCGCCGCCACCATGGTACTCCACCAGCGGCACGAACATCCAGCCCATGCTGGGGGTTTTCTCAAACGTGCCATCGTAGATGTTCTGGCGAGCGATGAGGATCTGTCGCCACCTTGGCAGGCTGAAGTTCGTCTCCCTGTAGCCCATGCCGCACTTGTTGCTCCCGCTCAGGTAATACCAGTCGGGCGTGTTGATGTAGATTCCGCGCCTAAGGCACTCGTGGTAGAAGCCCACGCAAGCGCGCCACTGTGCCCACTGGGAATCGGCAAGGCCGGCGTGATGGGCGTGGGTAGTGGAAGCGCACACGTCTCCATGGTATGGGCCGTCGGTCTCAATCACGTCCATACCGGTAGCGTCCATGAAGCTGAGCACACGTGTGAAGTATCCGTCCGCCCACTTAGTGGCAAGGCAAGCGCTCTGACCGAACTTGCTGCCTGGCTTTCCGGTCTGCGGGGATATGCAATCGCTTCCAGGGCCAACGTCCCTGGAAGCGCACATAAGGGTGTAGCCGCCCAGTTCTATGCCTTTGCTATGGGCGTACTCGACGTCCGCCTTGAATCGAGCGATGGCGGCTGGATCTTGGGTCTCGATGTCGAAGCCGCTCCAGAACGTGAGGATAACCATCTCGAAGCCGACATCCGCGCACTGATCGATGGCCAGCCGCACGGAGGCGGAGTCGGAGCTTCGCGCGTGCATGAAGATGGGGTTCTCGGTCACTTGTGGAGCCAGCGTGCGGTACATGCGCCTGCGCGCCATGCCCCGGCGCTCGCGGTCGTCGCTGTCTTGCAGCAGCTCGAACGTACGAAACGACTCAAATGTGCCGCCGGGCTCAACTCGTGCGGCGGGGCCCAACGGTGCCTTGCTGGTGAGCAACACTGGAAGCTGATACTCGTAGTCGATCTGAGATGTGTACTCCGGGTCCGGCCCCCAGACTGTGGTGTTCATGCCCGCAAAGGCGTAGTCGCTCTCCACGTGAAGCCTGTGCCGCTCCTGCTCATTGACGGCCAGCACCTCGCACTCCAACGAATCGACGGTTACCGTTCTCTTCGTGCCGTTCTCCACAGAAACCCATTTGCAGATCACCGGCAGGCCCTGATACATCTCGTAGTGGATGGAGACCACCAGGCCTTGGTAGCGCTGGAGCACGGCGTCAGGCGGGCGGAAGTGGGCGGTAAGCGCCAGGCCACGGGGCGGCCATGGGGTGTTGGCGGAGTGCCGGTGCGGCGTCCAGGGGTAGCGAGCTATCGGCCTTCCGGTCTCGTAGCCAGCGAACTGGAAGGCCTCTGGGCTGGAGGTCATGGCGGGCAGCCATTCTGGGTCCAGATACGCATAGTCCGGCTGCCCCTTCAGGCCGCCGATCTCGTACCGCTGGCCATCAAGCCATAGGGTCGCCTCAGGCTTGACGCCCCGCAGCAAGCTGGCGCCGGTTATCAGGTTGGTGAGGTCTACCGTGGCGAAATTGGGGGCGAGGGTGAACGTCCGGCTGATCAGGCCGTTGGCAAGGGTAAGCTGGTTACCGTTGGGGCTGGGCGTGGCGCGCACCGCAGCCCTCACGGGAGTGACCAGCCAATCTTTGCCTGGCGGCAAGGCCGCAATCGGCAGGCAACAAAGGATCAGCCCCATACCCAACAATGCCTTCCTCCGTAGGGCTGGGCGCGGTAGCGTATACGAACGCTGGCTAGGTACGCGCCCACCAGTAGCTCATAACATGCGATCGATTGGATAGTCAACGCGTGGACGGCAGGGCACCAGGATCAGCCGGAGGTGGCGGACCGCCCGGCAGTGAACGCCCTGAGGTTCACATCGCGGTGGCGTTCGCGCACCGTATCGGATATCGCGCGCTCCCACAGCGCTGGCTCAAACGGCATGAGGCGCGACAGTGCACCGGCCATCACCATGTTCACGGTGCGAGTGTTGCCCAGCTCACGGGCGATTGCAAGCGCATCTAGCACCCGACGTTCGGGAAACGCGCGCGCGATTCGCTCATCCACGTCGGTTACCATCGGCTGCTGGCCACTGGAGACCGTCACCGGTACTATGAGCTGCTTGTTGATGAGGGCCATGCCGCCGGGCGCCAAAGAATCCGCGTGGCGAAGGGACTCGATGAGCTCAAAGCTGACCAAGAAGTCCACCTCGCCATCGGGTATCAGCGGTGAATGGACCGTCCTGCCGATTCGGACCTGGCTTACCACGCTTCCGCCGCGCTGGGCCATACCGTGGACTTCGTTCTTCTTCACGTCGAGTCCAGCCAGAACTCCAACCAGCGAGACCACCTCGCTGGCCAGCAAGATGCCCTGGCCCCCCACGCCTACCAAAGCGATGTTAGTGGTGTTGTCCATACGTACGTCACGCTCGTTCCGCCAGAGCTAGCGCTCAGGCGGCACCTTGGTTACCGCATCGAACTTGCACACTTGGGCGCACATTCCGCATCCCGAACAGAGCACGGGGTTCACCCTTACCTTCCGCAGCTTGGGCTTTTCGGGATCGGCGTCAAGGATCTCCAGGGCAGGGCAGCCAAGCTTGAGGCATGCCTGGCATCCGTGGCAGGCATCCAGATTGACCCTGAACTGCCGGGTAAGCGCCTGGCGGGATGCAAGTATGCACGGCGTGTGCACCACTACCACAGACGGCTCCGGAGCATCAAGTTCCTCCTTCAGCACGCGCTCCACCTCGGCAAGGTTGTAGGCATCCACGGTGCGCACCCGCTGCACGCCAACGCCGCGGGCAACTTGCTCTACGGAGATCTCCTCGGTGGCTTCGCCCATTAGGGTGCGGCCGGTGCCCGGATGGTCTTGGTGGCCCGTCATAGCAGTTGTGCGGTTATCAAGCACGATGATGGTGCTAATGCCGCGGTTGTACACCACGTTCAGCAGGCCCGTGATGCCGGAATGGAAGAAGGTTGAGTCGCCGATGACTGCGGCCACACGGCCCTTGTGTCCGGCCTTCTCGAAGCCGAGGGCATTGCCCACGCTGGCGCCCATGCACACTATGGTATCCATGGCGTCCAGCGGCTTGAACATCCCCAAGCTGTAGCATCCAATGTCGCCGGTGACGGTGGCTTTGAGCCGGTTAAGCGCGTAGAACACTCCGCGATGACCGCAGCCGGCGCACAACACGGGGGGCCTTGCCGGCAGGCCCTGGCTAACATTTCTTGACCCAGATGCGGGCGGATCCTCGCCATACACCTCGGCCCTAAGCAGCCTCAGCCTGGTTGGGCTCAGCTCCCCGATGTTCAGCTTGGTCTGGTGATCCTCCACCACGATCCCCAGAGCGCGTACCTGCTCTTCCAGGAACGGATCTAGCTCTTCCACCACGTAGAGGCGCTGCACGCTGGCGGCGAATCCGCGAACCATGTGTGCGGGTATCGGGTTGGTGAACCCCAGCTTCAGAACGCTGGCCTCTGGGAACACCTCCTTAACGTACTGGTACGAGATGCCCGAGGTGATGATCCCCAGGTGGGAGCTGCCCGGCTCAACGCGGTTCAGCGGGGTGCTCTCTGAGTACGCCCGCAGGCGTTCGGTTCGCTCTTCCACCCGGACGCGCATGCCGCGCGCGTAGAGGGGCACGGGAACCGTTCGCTCAACGTTCTTCACGTAGGATCGCCCGGTTGGGAGTTCCGGCGTGAAGTCGCCGAGGTCCACAATGCTGGATGAGTGCGATGTGCGAGTTGTCATCCTAAGGATGACGGGGGTCTGGTACTGCTCGGAGATGTGAAAGGCCTCGATGGTCATATCGTAGGCCTCTTGGCTATCGGAGGGCTCCAGGAGTGGCACCTTGGCGAACCGGGCGTAAAAGCGGTTGTCTTGTTCGTTCTGAGAGCTGAACATACCCGGGTCGTCTGCGGTTACCACAACCAGCCCACCGTTGGCGCCTAGGTAAGAGAAGGTCATAAGCGGATCGGCAGCCACGTTGAGGCCCACGTGCTTCATGGCTGTGAGGGCACGTGCGCCGGCAATGGAGGCCCCTATCGCCACCTCCATTGCCACCTTCTCGTTGACCGACCACTCGCAGTATATGTTTTCTTTGAAGCGAGACACCGTCTCCAGTATCTCGGTACTTGGAGTGCCTGGGTACGCGGCTGCCACTTTGCAGCCAGCCTTGTACGCGCCGAACGCGACAGCCTCGTTGCCAGACAGCAGCCTTCTCTGATCCGTCATAAAGCCTTCCGTGAAACGCTTGGTGGGGCCACGCCCGCCAACGAGAGGATACTGGCCAAGCGCCTGAGGCCGAGTATCCGCAAGAGGGGGCCGGGATGCTATAATGGGGAAGCCAACGCCTCGTCTTGCGCGGTAGTTTGGCACCGACTTGGCGGCGCGCAATGCACGGGCCTCGAGGTCCGCCCATCAACGGTCCGCTCAGGCCGCAGCTACCGGCTGATACCGTTTGGGGAAGCTGGCCCTTACCCCTAACACCAGCATACTACTGTACCATTTCCGGCGTGTTCAGGCAATCCTTCGACGGCGGGCTAGCCAGCCCAACGGTTAGGCGATGGGAGTGGCTGCCTGGCGAGACGCCGAGAGCACGCCGCGTGAGATGGGGGGCATGGGCCCATTGTCCCCACTTGCGGTTGCAGACCCTTTCGCAAGACCTTCTCGCCAACGCTGGCCGGAAGAGCAGCCTTCAGCAAGTCTGCCGTACCGGGGGGCTGCTGCATGGCTGCGGCAATAGGCAGCCGCGGCGATCGGTGGGCGAAGCACCTATTTGGGCCATTCGCACCGGCGCACGGGCAAGAGGCCCGTGCAGTATCCGCCCGCCGCGTTTGAGAGCCCTTGCGCGCGTTACGTACATGGAGACGTTGTGATGAGCCGTATGTGGAACCCCAAGGTTGAGACGATGTCCCGGGATGAGCTGGCCGAGCACCAAACCCGGGGGCTGAGATCGATAGTTAGGTGGACCTACGAACGCAGCCAGTTCTACAGGTCGAGGATGGATGCCGCAGGGCTCACTCCAGCCGACATAAGGACGCTTGAGGACCTGCGTCACCTCCCCATGCTCACCAAGGAGGACCTGCGCCAAGCATACCCGTTGGGCATTCTGTGCGTGGACCGCGAGGAGCTGCGTGAAATGCACATGAGCTCTGGGTCTACCGGCACGCCAGTGGTGATGGCCTACACGGAAGAGGACATCGACCAGTGGGCGGAGTGCATGGCGCGGTGCTACCTGATGGCGGGCCTGGCACCGGGAGACACGATCCAGATCACCCCATCCTTCGGCCTGTTCAACGGCGGCTTCGGGTTCTACCACGGCGCGCGCAAGGCTGGCCTGTTCGTGATACCGGCGGGCTCCGGCAACACCAGGCGCCAGATCGAGCTGATGCGGGATTTCCAGGTGAAGGGCCTGATGGGCGTAGTCTCGTACGGCATCCGGATCATGGAGGTGATGAACGAGCTGAACGCCAGCCTGCCGGACCTTCGCATTGGCATCTTCGGGGCCGAGACGTTCTCCGAGGCGATGCGCGAACGCCTTCAGGCCGGCTTGGGCATAGAGGCGTTCGACATCTATGGAATGACTGAAACCGGCGGCGTGGGTACCACGGGCATGGACTGCTGCTGCCACAACGGCATCCATGTGTGGGAGGACCAGTACATCGCCGAGGTGGTGGACCCCAATACCGGGCAGCCAGTGGATGACGGCCAGCAGGGCGAGGTGGTGTTCACCTCTCTCAACAGAAGGGCCATCCCCGTGGTGCGCTTCCGCACCGGCGACCTAGCCTCCGTGCTTAGCCGCCGCAGATGCGATTGCGGGCGCACCAGCATGCGCATCAGCCGCATCGCCGGCCGAATCGACGACATGCTGATCGTGAAGGGCGTGAACTTCTTCCCGCGGCAGGTGGAGCAGGCCCTGATGGAGATCCCCGGCGTGCTCTCGCACTACCAGATCATCATAGAGGAGCTGGATGGTGTGCGAGACGTGCGGATCCACGTGGAGGCCGAGGAGGGCGTAACCGGGTTCATGGTGGAGAAGCACCTCAAGGAGCGCTTGGGATTCAGCCCCAAGGGAGATGTCTTCAGGCCAGGCACGCTTCCGCGGCAGGATGGCAAGGCCGTCCGCGTCATTCACCGGCGCGAGCCGACATAGGCCGCCGTCCGCCTATTGAAGCCGGCCCAACGGCCAAACGCCGCCCCAGGCTCGCATTGCATCAGGGAGCCGCGCGCGTACCGATGGCATGGGCAAGCGCGGCACGAGCCACGTTCAGGGCCGCTTGGGCGTTGACGGCGTTGGTATTGGCGGTTAGCAGCGCCGCTTGCGCGTCCACCACGTCCAGGAAGATGCCCACGCCGCCCCTGTACCTGCCCTCCGCAAGCCGTACGCTCTCTTGCGCATTGGCAACCTCCGCCTGCGCCGTTGCCACCCGCTGTTCTGCCCCTTTCAGGTTCAGGTACGCCTGCGATACGTCGGAGATTACTGCCTGCTGCGCGCTGGTGAGCTGCGCCTGCGCTGCCTCTAGGTTGGCTTGGGCTTCCTTTACGCGTCCAGCCGTGAACCCCCCATCAAACGGATCCCAAGAAACCGAGGCCCCGATGCTCAGCAGCTGGTTGCCCGGCGGGAAGCTCGCCCCGCTAGTTGCGACGCCAACGCTGGCGGCTACCGCCGGGGTGTTGGTGGTGCGCGCCGCCTTCAGCGCGTATTCGCTTGCCTGCACCGCCGCCTGCGCCTGAAGCACCTCTGGCCGGTGCTGAAGCGCCAGATTCACAAGGGCCGCTACGTCTTCTTCCTCGGCAGGCAGTGGCTCGCTGCTATCGGCCGTCTGGATGGGCGTGCGTCCGTCAAGCCCCATCAATTGGGCCAGCTGAACGCGCGAGTTGGACGCAGCATTGCGGGCCAGCGTGAGGTTGAGGATTGCGTCGGCCACGGCGGTTTCGGCGCGCACGACGTCGGATGGGAGGCCCACGCCAGCATCCAGACGGGCACGGGCAAGCGCCAGATGGTCCTGCTGGGCTCGCACGTTCGCCTCGTTCACGGCAACCAGCCGCTGATCCTGCATATAGGTGTAGAACGCCTGCTTCACCTGAAGCACCAGGTCGGCGCGGACGCGGTCCAGGTTTCGGGCCGCGCCCTGCTGCTGAGAGGCGGCCTGGTTCACCAAGCTGCGGGTATGGCCCGCGTCATAGATGAGCTGGCGCACATCGGCGGAGGCTTGGAAGCCGGAGATGGAGCCCGCGGACCTGCCGCCGCCTCCGCTGAAGCCGCCACCGCCGCCCGTGGACGCCAGCACCTTGGTGTGGGTGTAGCCAGCGGATGTGCCCAGCGTTGGGCGAAGGGCGGAGCGCGCTTGCTCCGTTCTTCCCTGTGCGGCGGCCACTCCGGCCACGGCCGCTGCCACGTTGGGCTGATGCTTAAGGGCAATCTGCACCGCCTGATCCGCCGTTATCGGACCGGATGGGATGTCGGGCGGAACGGCAGAAGGTGGAGGCAGCTCCACCGGGGGTGGTAGGAGCGTCTCCTGAACTTTGGGCGCTATGGGCGGGGTGGGCTGGGTTGGCGTCGCTTGGGCTGGCTGGGGAGGCGGCTGCTGTGCAACTGCTTCGGAAACCAGCAAGCAGGTGCCTGCGAGAACCAGAACCAGCCACAAACGAGCCATTATCAACCCTCCTGTTGCTTCTGCAGCGACTTCGCGCCGCCGCGTGCGGTTTGCGGGAGTGGGGCGGGCCACCGCGCTACGCTTCGGGCAGGGGCTCCACCACAGCGCCATCCTTAGGTGGCTCTCGCTCCACGGCTTCCAGGCTTGGCTCCACCATCTCCGCCCTGGCGAGATCCATCTTGTCGCGGCGGAGCCAGCGGCCGAGGTCATCGAATAGGGTGTACACCGTGGGCACCACGAACAGCGTCAGCAGCGTGGATGTGCTAAGGCCGCCGATGACGGCCGTGGCCATCGGCGCTTGGGTTTCGGAGCCTTTGCCCAAACCTATGGCGATCGGCATCATGCCCAAGATGGCGGCGGAGCTGGTCATCAGGATCGGGCGAAGCCTTGTGGGCGCGGCCGTAAGCACCGCTTCGTCGCGCTTGAGGCCGCGGCCGCGCAACACGTTGGTGTAATCCACCAGCAAAATGCCGTTCTTCACCACGATGCCAACCAGCATCAGCAGGCCGATGAAGGCTGTCAGTCCGAAGGAACGTCCGGTTAGGAACAGCGCCAACACCACGCCGATTGTGCACAGCGGTACCGACGTGAGCACGACGAGCGGATACACGAACGACTCGAACTGCGACGCCAACAGCATGTAGATGAGGGCGATGGCCAAGAACACGGCCAGAGACAGGCCGGCGAACTCCTCGCCACGGCGCTTCTGGTTGGTGCCCCAATCCCAGTAGTAGCCGTTGGGCATGGAGATCGACTTCATGGCTTGGGCGATGTCCGCCTGAACCTCACCCGGCGACCGGCCCTGCGGCTGTCCGCTCACGGCGATGAACCGCTGGCGGTCTTGCCTGGTGATCTGGCTTGGGCCCATGCCATAAACGGGGGTGGCCACCTGGCGCAGCAGCACGTCGTGGGTGGGGGTTCCGCCGCCGCTGGGCCTCACCACCAGGTTCAGCATCTCGGACACCGTCTTGCGCTGAGACTGCGGCATCTCCACTATGATGGGGTACTGAAAGCCGCCCTCCTGGTAGTAGCTGGCGATGTCACCGTTAGTGGCCGTGCTAATCGTGTCCGCGATATCCGAAAAGCTCACGCCCAACTGGAGCGCCTTCTGGCGGTCCACCTTCCACTGGATCTCCGGCGTAGCCTCCTCCCAGTTGATGTCCAGGTTCTCAAGGCCGGGTATGCCCCGCAGCTTGGACATCGCCTCGTTGCCCAGGCGGGACAGGGTTGAGAGATCGTTGCCGAAGATGTCCACCTCCACGTTCTGGTTGCCGCCGGTCATCAGCATGCTCACGATGTCGAACTGGTTGATCAGCGGGCGAACGCCAGGTATCTGGGAGAGCTGTCGGCGCAGGTCGCCCATCACCTCGAGGGTTGACTTCTTGCGGTCGTCCTTGAGCTTCACGGTGATGGAGCCGTTGTTTGGAATGGGCGAGCCGCGGCCGGAGCTGCCGATGGTGGAGAAGGCCGTTGCCACGTTGGGGTTGCTGCCAACGATGCGCTCTATCTGGCGCATCACCTGATCGGTTTTGCTCAGGGCGGTGCCTATTGGGAGCTTCACGGTTATGGTGAAGTCGCCGCTGTCGGTTTGCGGCATGAGCTCCGTGCCGATCATGGGCACCAGCAGCAGGCTGAAGCCCGATACGGCGCCCACGATGGCAAGGACCCACAGCCGGTGGTGGAGGGCCCACTGGAGGGCGTTGCGGTACGAGGCGTCCAACGCGGCGAGCCAAAGCCCGATCCTGCGGAAGATCCTGTCGGTGATTGAGCCGTTGCCGGCGCCTTCCAGAGCCTCGTGGTGCGCCTCGCCCTTGATTAGGCGTGATGCCAGCATGGGCACCACGGTGGTGGCGTCTAGCAGCGACACGGCGATGGAGAAGATCACCACCAAGGCGAACTGGGTGAACATCTGCCCCGCCTGGCCCTTGATGAGCAGCAGAGGCAAGAACACCACCATCACCGTCATGGTGGACGCAACCACCGCGTTAACGATCTCGTTGGTGCCGCTAACGGCCGCCTCGGCCGCGCGCTTCTTGTCCCTTTCTATGTGGCGGAAGATGTTCTCCAGCACTACCACTGCGTCGTCCACTATCAGACCGGTGGCCAGAGCCAACCCTCCCAGCGACATGGTGTTGAGCGAGAACCCGCATAGGTACAGCAGCGCGAAGGTGGAGACGATGGATGTTGGGATGGAGAGGGCAACCACAAGGGTGCTTCGGAAGTTGCGTAGGAAGAAGAGCAGGATGAGCACCGCCAGTATGCCGCCGATAAGCGCGCTGGTAGCCACATCGTTGATGGACTGCGCGATGAACTTCGATTGGTCGTAGGCCACGGCGAAGTGCAGGTTGGGGTACATCCGCTGCACCTGCTTCACCTTCTCGAAGACGGCCTGCGCGGTGGACACGGTGTTGGCGCCGCTCTGCTTGCTGACGGAGATGCCAACGGATGGCTCGCCGTTCAGCCGCGTGAAGACGCGTGGCTCCGGGTAGGAGTCGCGCACGGTGGCGATGTCGCTTAGGCTAACCAGCTTGCCGTTGAAGGAGCCAACCGGAGCCGCTGCCACCTGCTGGGGGCTGAGGAACCAACCGAGGCTGCGGATGGTGTACTCCGTCTCGCCCTGCTTGGCGATGCCCGCTGGCAGGTTCAGGTTCTCTTGCGCTATGCGGCGGGTTACGTCTTGCAGCGAGAGGTGGTATGCCCGCAGCCGATCCAGGTCCACATCTACCATGATGGCGCGCTGGAGGCCGCCGGTGACCACCGCTGACGCAACGCCGTTTGCCGATTCCAGGATTGGCGTGATCTGGTTGTCCAGGAGGCTTCGAAGCTTCACCAGGTCTCGCTCGCCGCTGACGCCGAAGGTGAGGATGGGCAGCTGGGTGGGGTCGAACTTGAACACCGTTGGCGTCTGAAGCGTTGGATCGTTGGGGAACCTACCTTTGGCGCGCTCAACCAGCTGCATTACGTCCACGGCGGCCTGCCCGATGTCCGTTCCCCACTGGAACTGAACGCGCACCACCGAGCTGCCTTCGCTGGAGGTGGAGCTAACCTGGTACAGGTTGGTAACGGCCGATACCGCTTGCTCAATTGGCCTGGTTATCTGGCTCTCCATCTCCTCCGGGCCAACGTTGGGCCAGTTGGTTACCACGGCAACCGTTGGCAACGAGACTTTCGGGAGGAGGTCGATCGGCAGGCGAGTAAGGCAGATGGCGCCCAGAAGCACCAGCGACGCTATGCGCATCGTTACTGCCACCGGCCGTGTTACCGAGAAGCGAGCGAAGTTCATATGCGCCCTTCACGCTATACGCGGTCGACGAAAGACGAAACACGGCATCCGCAAAGGAGCCGCACTGCAACGGGAAGCAGGCCCACAGCGGGCCCAGGAGAGTGCGCGGATGACCGTGAGCGCTAGGCTCGACGACGGCGCCCGCGGCCTGGATGGCCGGCGCCACCCACTCGGACGCGCATGCCGTCTCTCAGCCGCATGGCGGTCATAGTGATCACCTTTTCGCCCGGGCTGATGCCCCGGGTGATGACGATGTCGGCGGAGTCGCTGGTGCCAACCTCAACGGAGCGCTGATGCACCACGCCCTGGTCGTCCACCACCATCACCGTGGCGCCGGTCCCCCCTTGGCGCACGGCCTCTCGCGGCACAACGGTTGCTCCGGTTACCTTATCCGTCACCATTGTGACGCGTGCGAACATCCCGGGTTTCAGCAGCCGCTCGTGGTTATCTATGGTGATGCGTACGGTGAACTGCCTGCTCGTTGGGTCCGCCGACGGGTTGATCTGGGAAACGCGGCCGTGGAAGGTGTGACCGGGAAGCGCATCCAGCACCACCGTTGCGGGCTGCCCCATGTATATCTTGGGGCTAACCTCCTCGGGCACCGGCACGCTCACCCACACGTCTTGCATGGCCTGCAGAGCCAGAATGGGTTGGCCGGGCGTTGCCACGGTTCCGGGGTCCATGAATCGTCCGGTTACGTACCCATCGATGGGGGATGTGAGGACTGTGTTGGCCAACTGGGCCTCGGCGTTTTTCAGCATGGCTTGGGCGGCGGCAACGGCGGAGCGCAGGGCGGCGAGGTTCTCTTGATAGGCGGGCTTTTGGGCCCGGTTGGCCTTGGCGTAATCCAAGGATGCCTGTGCCTGTACCACCTTGGCGCGTGCGGCTTCTATGTCCGCTTTGCCCTTGGTCTTGACTATGTCGAGCTGCTGCAGAGCGGAGTTCTTCTGCGCCGTCGCTGAGTCGCGCGCTGCGATGGCGGCGTTGAGCTGACCGCGGGCCACGTCAAGTGCGGCCTGCTGCACGCTTACCGCAGTGCGCGCATCGTCAACGTCCTGCGCCGCCACGAAGCCCTGCTTGTACAGTGAGTAAGTGCGGTTGTACTTGGACTGAGCGTTGTCTAGGTTGGCCTGGGCGCTGCGTATGGCCGCTTGGGCGTTGGCAACGGCCGCATTGGCACTGTCAACGCGACCCTGGGCGTCGGTAACCGCGGCCTCTGCAGCAGCTACTTGGGCGTTGTAGTTTTGACGAGTCTGGTTGTAATCGGCTTGGCTGCTAGCAAGCTCGGCCTCCTGCTGCTTGATCTGGCTCTCAACGGAGACCACCGTGGGGCTCTGAGTGATCTGGGCTTGCGCCAGCCGATACCTGGCCTCAGCCAAGTTGGCCCGCTGCTGATTCACCGCCGCCTGCAGCTCCGATGGGTCGAGCCTAACCAACACCTGGCCAAGCCTCACGCGGTCTCCCTCGTGCACCTCGAGGTAATCGATGCGTCCGGTTACCTTGGGGGAGATCCTAACGTTGAGCGGCGCCTCCACGTTGGCCACCGAGGTGAACGTGTGCACAATATCGCGCACGGTGGCCGTGGCTACGGCGACCTGAGGCGCCATCCGCATCCTTGCGGCTCGCTGCTCTGCCTGTGCCGCCGCCTCAGCCATCTTGCCCTGAACGCGCCAGGCTATGAGTCCAGCCAGGACAAGCAGCGGCATGAGCACCAACACATAGTGTCGAGCTCTGCCGATGCGGCTTGGCCGGTCGTCCTTCTTAGCGTCATTATCCATTCAGTATAGAAACCCCCGAACTTGGTTGGTTACCCACAATGCTGGCGTGCTACGCGCCGAAGCCGGCCCACCGCGGCGCTAGCGGTCGGCCGGGCGTTGGTACACGCGAATGTAATCTATGTCCATGTAGCCAGGGAACGGCGTGGTTGCGTCTGGGCTGCCGGGCCAACCGCCACCTATAGCTAGGTTGGCAACCATGTACATGGGTTCTTGCGGCACGCCTTGGGTTGACCGGTTCCTCTCAACGCCATCCACATACCAGATGATCTCATCCGGCTTCCACTCGATGGCGAAGGTGTGAAAGCCCTTGGAGAAGTCCGGCCCCACCCAGCTATCCGTTTTGAACTGGTGCCTGCCCTGGGCATCGCGCCAGTGGGTGCTCATGTAGACCTTGTTTGGTTCGTGTCCCAGTATCTCAAGCACGTCTATCTCGGGAGGCCACTTGCGAGTTGCGGGAAGAAGCCAAAACGCGGGCCAGTACCCCTTTCCGGCGGGGAACTTGGCCCTGATCTCGAAGTAGCCGTACCTCTGGGCGAACTTGCCGGAACCCTCGATCATGCCGGAGGTGTATTGGTGCCCCTCCATCTGACGCTTCTCGCCCTTCAGTCGCAGGATGCCGTTGCGCACCTCATAGCCGTCTGGTGCGTAATACTGAAGCTCATCGCCGTGGGTGCGCCCGTGGTAGTAGTGGTCGCTCCACTTGCTGGTATCAAGCGCACGACCGTTGAACTCGTCCTGGAAAGTGAGTACCCAACCCGGCTTACGCGGGTCCGTAGGCGATGTGCGTTTGGCGTTAGCTGCGCCCATTATCAGGCAGGCGCATGTCGCAACGCCGATGATGCTGGCGCGTGAGACTGATCCAAACATCGCTCCCTCCGTGGCAACGGTTGCTTACACCGCTCCACCGGTGCATTCCCGATGCGGATCGCCGGTCCCTGTTAGCCCTCGTCCTCTTCCTCCTTCGGCAGCGCTTCAAGGAGGTCTCTGGCGTACAGACGGTCTGTAACGGGGCTATCGCTGAGCACTCGGCCGTCTTTGAAGCGGATGACGCGCTCGCAATGCCTGGCGATATCCGGCTCGTGGGTGACCATTATAATGGTTTTGCCTTCCTCGTGGAGCTCTTGGAAGATGGCCATGATCTCCTCGCCGGTGCGGGTATCGAGGTTGCCGGTGGGCTCATCGCCGAGGATGACTGGCGGGTCGTTGACCAGGGCCCTGGCGACGGCCACGCGCTGCTGCTGACCGCCAGACAGCTCCTGGGGATGGTGGTGGACGCGCTCCAACAGCCCCATTCTGCCCAATGCCCACATGGCGCGCTCCTCTCGGTCGGCTGCGCCGGTATAGAGCATGGGCAGCTCAACGTTCTTGAGGGCGGTGGTTCTTGGAAGCAGGTTGAAGCTTTGGAACACGAACCCGATCTTGCGGCTGCGCACCTCGGCGAGCTCGTCGTCGGTCATGTCGCCGACGTCCACTCCGTCCAACACGTAGACGCCGGACGTGGGCCTATCCAGGCACCCGAGGATGTTCAGGAAGGTGGACTTGCCGGACCCGGAGGGCCCCATCACGGCCACCATCTCGCCGGGGTACACGTCGAGGGTAATGCCTCGAAGGGCGTGCACGTGCAGGTCCCCAAGGCGGTAATCCTTGTGCAGGTCCGCCACATGGATCACGGGAGCGTTGGCGTCGCGCTCCTTGCCCAATCGATCTTTGAAGCCACTCACGGCTGCATTCTCCCCATAGCGTATCTAAGCTGAGCTAGAGCAACGTTGTAATCGCGGAGGGCTATAACCCTTGCGCTTTGCGCCCGTAGAAGGGCTGCCCGCGCTTGGGTCACCTCCAATAGTATACTCGCGCTGGCCTCAAAGCTCCCCGTGGCGGCGTCTAGGTTCTCCTGGGCGGAGGCGACGGCCCTTTCGGCCGCATCTATCCTGGCCCTGGCTTCGGATGCGGCAAGCCAGGCCTGTTTCACCTGCAGCTCCACGTCGCGGCGCGTCTGCTCCAGCTGTAGGCGAGCGGTCTCATAGGCCGTTCGGGCCTCCACCACGCGCGCCCGCGTCAGCGATGCATCGAAGACGGGGAACGAGAGGCCAGCGTTGACGGAGAACCCGCGGCTTACCGGAGATGGGTCCACCTGAACGTCGTAGCTGCCGGTAACGCCCAACACCGGCCCGCTCTGAATCTTGGCCAGCCGCCACGTCAAGCGCGCTTGCTCAAGATCGGCCTGGCCACGGAGCACCTCAGGCCGCTGTGAAAGCGCCTGTCGCGTGGCATCTTCCAAGGCGATATCAAACGGCGGCACGGTCAGCTGATCGGACGGCTCCAGCGGGGAGGTCTGCGGGATCCCCATGCTGTTTCTGAGAACGGCGAGGGCCTGCTGCACGGCGTTGCCGGCGGCGATCACATCCACCTCGGCTTGGGCGCGGGCTGCCTGGGCTGCCAAGAGATCCTTGCGCGCCGCCTCGCCCTCTTCCACGCGGGCGGCAACCATCTGCTCCTCCTCCTTGGCGCCCTGGAGGTTGGCCTGGGCAACGGCAAGCTGGCTCTTGGCGCTGAGGACGCTGTAGTAGTCCGTGGTCACCTGAAGGAGGAGAGCCTGCTCAACGGCGGTGGCGCCGTACCTAGCGCTTTGAAGGCCCGCTCGAGCCTGGTGGATGCGTGCGGGCGTCTGCATAGAGTCGCAGATGAGCTGTTTGATTGAGATCAGGGCGCCGTGGCTGGTACTGGTGCTGGACACGGGTGCGCCCGGCCCGCCACCGCCGCCGAAGCCGCGCTGCACGCCGGACCAAGAGGCGTTGGCCGCGGCGGTAACCTGTGGGGCCAACGTCGCCGCAGCTTCCGTGAGTCTGGCGCGAACGCTTGTGACGTTCTGCTGTGCGATGGAGATGCTGGTGTGGTTGCGCAGAGCAAGCCGAAGCGCCTCCTGAAGCGAGAGCGGCTGTGCTTGCGCCGCCGGGCTGGAGCTGCCGGGTGGCTGTTGAGCTGCGGCTGCCGAACAGGCGATGGCGAGGACGAGGCACAGTCTCGATACACGGATCAAAGGCGTGGCGGCTCCTTTTCGGCACAGCAGTGATTGCGGGGCGCGCGAACACCCGATACGTGCGGATGAGCGCGCATCCATAGGTGAGACGCGAAATGCCGCGCTGTGGTTCGCCCCGCCGGGCGGTTTCGGGGCGGGCCTTTGGACGAGGAAGAGAGCGAGCTAGGTGTTGAGATGGGCGCCTAGAAGTTGGCGGCCAGCTTGGCACTGCCGCGGTACTCCGGCCGAAGCGGGTCTGCGCCGCCAGCCACCTGCGACCAGCGCGCCTCGCCCTCCAGCGCCAGGCTGAACGTGTCTCCCAGGTTCCGGCTCAGTTGCAGTGTGTACGCCGTGTCGATTCCCGCGACCGCCCCCAACCGTTGCGACCGCTGATATCCGGCCATCAGCTGCGTTGAGCGCCTAAACGACAGCCCCACGCCAAACTGCTGCGTCAACAGGCCGTCCCCGCCAAACCGCTCTTCCAGCCCCACGTTGCCGTTCAGCAGCAGCGACCCAAGGCGGGTCTCCGCCCCCAGGCTGCGCCGGATCGCCTGCTGCACAACGCCCTGGTCCTCCGGATTGATGGCAAGGGAGCCGGTCAACCGCATGTATCGCCACGGCGACACCATCATGCTCGTGCCGATCGTGTCTAGGTCCAGCTGGGGTGTGGGGCCCGTCCGCGCGCGGTACTGCCCGCTGAAGGCAAAGGCGCTGGAAGGGGTTACCTGCGCGCTGATGCCGGCGGCCTCGGCAACGGAGTCGTTCTTCAACTCGCGGTGCACGTCTGCGGTCACGGCCAGCGCGCTGTTGGGTTTCACCTCGAGCTTGGCGTCTTGTACGGCGCTCTGCGCACCTGGCGTCACATCCTGCGAGAGGGATGCCGACAGCTTCACGGGCGCCCACGGCGTGGCAACGAGGTTTGCCTCCACCCTGTCGCGAACGGAGCTGCCGTCCAAGTTGTGGTTCAGCTTACCAACCAGCTTGGCCCATTTCAGGACGCCCAGATCCGCCTGAGCGCCAGCTTGGAGTTCCCGCTCCAAGTCGTCGCCGCTTCTGGTTAGGCGTTGCGAGACCGTGGCCGATACCCCCACCAGCGGCGTCGGCCGAACCTCCACCGCGGTGCTAACGAGCGATTCGTCTGTGTTGCCGCTCTGGCGGAGGCTTACGCCGCCCTTAGCTCTGACGACGCCCGCGGCGGCGGAGACATCCACCCTCTGCTCCGTCTCGGCGTCCTTCCCGTCGGCATCACGGCGGGTAACTGCGGCGGAGAGGGCCACCGCGTTGGATGGCTTGGCGTCTACGCTCAGCTGCGTTGTTTCGGTGCGGCCGCCCGCAGAGCCAGCGTCTATGGCCGTCCTAGACAGATCCACCGTGGTGGTGCTGCCCACGTTCTGCGTCAGACGAAGCACGTCCGTCACAGTGGTGGACGCCGTTCCGCCTCTGGAGAGCTGCTTCGTCTCCCGGCTGGCGGTGAACTGCCCGCCCTTGGTGTACCGCACGTCCAGCAGGTGGCGAGCAATGGTTTGCCTCGTCTCGGAATCACCCAGGGTGGCATCCGACCTGAGGGATGAGGACACGTCCCACCACCCAGCCTTGGGCGCATAGGAGGCCTGAAGCTGGGCGCTCTCGGCGCCTTTGGCCATGCCGAACGTCTTGGCGGGGTCCAGGTGCTGGCCGGCACGCGCGAAGTCCGCCGAAAGGTTGAGTCCACCAGCGGCGTAGCCCGTGCCCAGCTTGAGCCCGCTGCGCTCGCCCATGGGGTCGCGGCCCGCGCCCAGGACCGCCATGGCGGAGGTTCGCCACTGGCTGCCTGCGGTCTGCGCGCTAAGGCCAAATGCGGAGAACTGCGGACTGCCAAGCGCGCTGCTGCCACTTGAGCTGTTGGTCAAGACGGATGCGCTGAGTGAGGTGGATCCGCGGCTAAGCAGGTTGAAGGTTGGGTTGATGGCGGTGGCTGAGTTCCGCTTAGCGGTGGCGGCGTCGTAGTTGTACTGGATCCGGACGGAGTCGCCAGGCTGAAGCGGCATATCGAAGACGAGCAAGCCACCATCAGGATCCACGAGGTAATCGCGATCGCGGAACTGGCGGATGCCGTTGACCGTCACCACCTCGCTGCCGCGCTGGATGCCTCGCCAAGAGAGCACGAAGGGGCCCCGCCGGCCGTTGCCGACGAACGAATCCGTGGCGGTTCTAACGTCGGCGGCGTAGGCGCCAACGGCCGCGTATAGCACGCTCAGCAGAATCAACCCTCGCAGCGCTCTGTGCAACTGGCCCGGTACCTCCTTCTCACCACAGGGGTTGGGCGCGCCAGCAGGCATACCCTCCACATCATTAGACGTTGCACGTTGGCGAAGCGATCCTCGAACATAGAGGGCAGAGGAGCCTGGGGGCGGGCGACGTAAGGAAAGGTAACACCGTGCCGCCGATGGTGGATGGCACGCACCGGATGGGGTGCAGCGTGGCGACTGGCCACGTGCCTGGCCGCATCCAAGGAGGGAGGGTTCCGCATGCAAACGTACGCTTTCCGCGCGTTGTTGATCGCCAGCCTGCTTGCCATGGCCGCCATGACGCTCGTTGGGCCGGCGTTCGCGCAGACCAAACCTCCTCTAGCCCGCACCAGCGAATTGATCTTCGGCTGGAACGACGATCAGCTTGATGGCTGGGGCGGCAGCCCAGGACCCGTCCTGAACAAGGACCAAAAGTTCCTAACCGAAGGCGCCGGCTCTGCCTCTGTCGACTGGACGGGGCAACCTACCTGGGCCAGCGGCGCCTTCGTGCTCAACTTTCCGGAGCCGCAGGACTGGAGCAAGTACGGGTTCATAACGGTGGATGTGTACCTGCCGTCCAGCTCAATCGGCGTGGACGATGCCGGAGCTCCAAGCGGCTGGAACGAACTGTGGCTTGATGCGGGCGGCTATTACGGGGTCCGCGGCCTGAACCCAGACACGTGGACAACTCTGGTGTGGGGTATCGACCCGGACAAGGCCAAGGCCATCTCCAGCGTGACAATCGGCGGCAACACCGGTGCGCCTTTTGCTGGAGTACTCTACTTTGACAACATGCGCGGTTACATCGGCAGCGCCCGCGGCATGGGGCCCAACGACAAGCTGATCGATGGTTTCAACGACCAGGCCAGCATCGACCGCCTGCCGGCAACCCCGGCGGGGGACGCCACCGCCACCCCGCGGCTAACCAAAGACGCCACGTACATAACGGAGGGCGCTGGCGCGCTGGAGCTGGACCTGACGGGCATCACTGGTTGGCAGGCGAACCTGCTCCAACCAGCAGACCCAACGGTTGCCAACATCCCTGCCGTCGTGGACCTGTCCAAGGCCAGCAGCGTCCTGTTCGATATATACGTGCCGGCATCCAGCCACCCAAGCTGGTTCTCCTTCGGCATCCACATGCGCGGCTCGTCCGGCCAGACCTTCGACTTCACGCCATCAGTGGTGGAGGGGTGGAATACCGTGGTGGCGCCCATCCCTGATGGCCTTCGCGAGGCGCTGAAAGACGTGAACCAGATCTGGTACGGCGTCAACTCCGGTGAGGCGTGGCAAGGGCCGGTCTACATCGATGCGCTGCGCTACTCCGAGGAGCCAGCCGCTCCCGCCGTTGTGAAGGGAGACGCAACCGGCGATGGTAAGCTTGGGGTCAACGACGTGACCGTGGCACTGGGCTTTGCGGTTGGCCTGAGACAGCCCACACCCGCCCAGCTTGCCGCCTGCGACCTTGATGGAAACGGCAGCGTGTCCATTGCGGAGGTCACGCAGATCCTTCGAGCCGCTATAGGGATCAAGCCGCTGTAGGGGCACGTCTGGGCGCAAGCACCGAGAAACCACACAACCGGCCCCCGCGCCGATGTGCTCGCTAGGGTCCGGATTCCCCGGAGGGGCGAGTGAGGTTCGCACGCCCCTCCGGGACCCGCCAACCGCGTCTCCACGCCTGCATGCCCGCCCGTTGCAGCATGGGCCGAGCTGGGCAGAAGGATATCAGCACGAGATCTCACCCTCTGGCGACGAAAGATCCGCATCTGGGTCTGAGTACCAATGGGGGAGCACGATGGATCCGGCACACGGGCCGCGGCCCTACTCCCAAGCTGATATGGGCGCCATCTACCGGAGCCACAGGGCGAGGATCTACCGGTTCTGCTGCCGCCTGTGTGGCAACGTAGATGATGCGGAGGACCTGACGCAGGACACCTTCGTGCTGGCGCACCGGGCCATAGGCAGTTTCGAGGGCCGGGCATGGCTGTGTCGTATAGCCCTGCGTTTTGGCCGGCGAAGTACATCCGATCACTGGTACGGCCGTACCGCGGACCCATTGAAGCTCTCGTCACCTACATCGGCCCTCGTGTGCGCCGGGGGGACGCCGTCTACATCGAGTTTGGGGCCGAATTACCCATGTTCTACACCCCGCTTGAGGTAGTCCGGCAGTTACCGTTTCAAGAGCCCCCGCATTGGGTAATCGTCAGGCCGCGAGAAGCCTGGAACGCGATGCTCACCCTCACATGCGGCATGGGATCCCGCCAGCCTTCGACGGCACTTTCCCACCTGGCGTTACGTCGGCCGGGAGGATGTGCGAGCCGACCCTGAGGCCAACCGCGCCTACGTGCTCAGTTACGTTCGCAGGCACGGGTGTCGCCGCGTGGTGCTCCCGTATCCAGGCTGGGGCATGGGGGATTACCCGGAGCTGATTGGTCACCACTTTGGGGGTGAGGCCCCTGAGCTGTGGCCGGCTAGGCCCACGCTATATGAACGGCCTGGGTTAGGCTGCTCCGTGAGGTAGGGGCGACGGCACTGCGCCTTTCCCACCTCCCTGGTGGACTGTTAGGACGCCGGGCGACGCCGCGTATCATCAGCGAAAGGTGGACGGGACGGTGCCAGCCCAACTCGGCGGCACCGCAGTTTCCCGGAGCACGGAGGAGCGATCTCATGAACTGGATCCGCACTTTCCTTGCGGTCGTGACACTTGCGGCGGCCGCCACCGGATACGCACAGACCACCGATCCCGTCGGCACGGTTGGTGGCAGTGTAGCGCCACAGATAGCCGATGCCATCCGCATACTTCGCATCGCGGTTGGTCTGGAGGCGGCGCCACCAAGCTCACCGTTCGGCGATATGAACGGCGACGGGCGCATTACCGCCGCCGATGCGCTGGTGGCACTCAGGCTGGCAGTTGGGCTGCCCGTCCGCCTAGATCAGGGCGGCGGCACGGGCCCGGCTACCCCGCCCACGCCCCCGGAGCTGATGCCGCAGATGATGGTGGAGACGAGCCGGTTCGGCTACTCAGCTGGAGAACCCATCACGTTCCAGCTTGCCCTGCGCAACCGGTCGTGGTCGGAGGGGCTCACGTACACTTGGCACTTCCCCGGCGGACACGAGTACAACATCACCATCATCAACTCCGCCGGCGAGAAGGTCTGGGTTGGCCATAACGGCAACGATGCCGCGGCCATAATCACCTCGATCACGCTGAAGCCCGGCGAAGAGAAGACCTGGACCTTGGTGTGGGATCAGAAGGACGCGAACGGCGTGCAGGTGCCAGACGGCTACTACACGGCGGTGGCGGAGTTGGTGCCAGCCAAGAGCGAGGACACCGTCACGCCTATGACGGGCAAGACGCAGTTCGGCATCGGTCCGAGGTACCAGGAGCCGCCCGCGGATTACCTCCCGCTCTGGCTGGGCCAACAGAGCGACTACGACAGCATGCGCAAGGGCTGGGAGGGCCGCACCATCACTTTCGTTGACACCACAACGATCGACGGCAAGCAGTACACTGTGGCGTCTGGCTTGCCAGAAGCTACCGGCAATGCTCTGCTACGCCGCGTTGACGACGACCTGGTGGTTCAGCGCGTTGCCGACAAGGACGAGGAGCGTTACCACCTGAAAGCCCCAGTGGGCACCACGTGGACCTTCAGCAACGGCGCCACGGTGAAGGCCACCATGGCAAGCCGCACCGACGTTTTGGAGACGCCGCTGCAGACCTTCGAGCGGTGCCTCAGGATCGATTTCTTCGTTGGCCCTGACTACGCCTGGACCGAGTGGCTGGCGCCCGAGGTAGGCGTGGTGGGATGGGACTTCAACGGAATCGCCGGTCCAGTCCCCTTCAGAATCAGGACGTACAACCGGCCTCTCGTGCCTTCGCCCGTGCCGGACACCAACCCGACTGGTTCGCTTCCATCGATTGTGCTGGAGCCCTCGTTCGTAGCGGTGGCGCCCGGCTCCACGGTGCAGTTCCACGCCAAGGTGCTTGATGCCAACGGTGGCAACCCAGGCGTTCCAGTACAGTGGGGCTGCGAAGAGCAGATCGGCACGATAAGCCAGGATGGCGTGCTCACAGTTACCGGACCGGCCGGGGTTTCTGGAACCGTGAAGGCCTACGCCGAGGTTGGCGGCAAGGGGTATGTGGCCTACGCCAAGGTGCTGATTGAGGGCATAGTGCCTCCGCCTAGCTCAAGGTTGGCCCTGGTTGAGGGAGGCAGCCTCAGGGTTGAACCCGGCCCTGCTGGCAGCGGGGTTTTGATAGCCACCATACGCTGCTTTGGCCCCAGCTCCTCTTGGGTTGGCGACAGAGTGGACATCCAGCAGAAGGGCGAGGTTTGGTACATCGAGCCTTACGTAAGGCAGGATCCGCCAGGGGCCGTGGACCTGCCAGTGCTAACCCCTTGGGAGACCCAGGTTAAGATCCCCAGCTCTGCCAGCAGCGGCCAAGTGACTGTGACGCTGCTGGGGGCCGACGGCAGCATAACCGTTACGGCTGCGGCGCCCGGGTGAGGGCCACCTCCAGCCCACGTCTGGTCCCGCGGATGAATACCGGCCCTGGCTCCATCAGCACGGTGGGCGCCGGGGCCGTTGTCTTCTGGGTTGCGACGGCCAACGGCTGCAGGCCAGCGGCGTATTGGCGCCTAACTCCTCCTACTGAGAAGGCCAATGCCAGTTGTCAACGATCGGCGCTGGCGGAGAGAGCGGAGGCGTTTATGGCGGATGGCACCGTGAGAGTTGGGTTCGTTGGAGCAGGTGGTATAGCGCAGGCCCACATTGGGGCTTTGCAGAGCATACCCGAGGCCAAAGTGGTGGCCGTGTGCGATGTGGATCGACCTCGGGCGGAGGCGGTTGCAGCCCCGCTGGGGGCCGCCGTGTTTGAAAGAGGCGCGGACCTGATTGAGAAGGCAGAGCTGGATGCGCTGTACATCTGCGTTCCTCCTGCTGTCCATGATGATCTAGAAGTGAGGGCGGCGGAACGCAGGCTTCACCTCTTCGTGGAGAAGCCAGTAACCCTTTTCCCAGCGGAGGCCCTTCGCGCCCAAAGGGCCATACGTGAGGCCGGAGTGATGAGTCAAGTGGGCTACAGCCTTCGGTACCTGCCTGGCAGCGTTCAGCTCAGGGAGTTTCTGGCGGACAAGAGCGTGGGCACTGCTCATGTGTTTCGCTGGGGTGGCATACCAGGCGCACCGTGGTGGCGCCGCTACAACGAGTCGGGCGGGCAGTTGGTGGAGATGACCACCCACCAGGTGGACCTGCTGCGCTGGGTTATGGGCGAGGTGGAATCGGTGGCGGCCAGCTACTCATTCGGGCGTCTGCTGGCGGATCAACCAGACGTGACCGTTCCGGATAGCCAGGCGGCGCTGCTGCGCTTTGCGTCTGGCGCGTCCGCCACGGTAAGCACGGCATGTGCGGCCGGCAAGGCGGGCATGGGAGGTCTGCACTTCCTGATAAGGGACGCCACGGTGAGCTGGCAGGGCAGCGGGATTGCGGTAAGCCCGGAGGGCGCGTATGAGGTGCCGCCGGTGCGGGAGTCGCCCGGAATTGATGAAGCGTTTATACGGGCCATACTTACCGGCGATCGGTCGCTGCTGCGCAGCCCCTACGAGGATGCAGTGAGGACGGCGGCGGTGACGTGGGCGGCCAACAGATCCGCGGAGGAGGGCGGCAGGCTGGTTATGGTGGATGAGGTGCTGGCTGGGGCGATCTAGGGCACCCTATGCCGCTTGCCCCAACGACGCGGCGTTTCGCCCGGGGCCAGCGGCTGACTACTGCACCAGCAGATCGGCGCCGCCGGACGCTGCGTGCACAGCAACGGGAAGTAGGAGACACACAGTGGCTAAGGTTGTCATCATCGGTGCCGGAAGCTGGTTTTGCCAGCGTATGATCGTGGACATAATGTCGTTCCCGGAGCTCAGGGAGACCACGTTTGGACTGGTTGACATCAACCCAGACCACCTGGCTCCAGCCACTCAGTACGCCAAGCGCGTGGTGGAGCTTCACGGCAGCGGAGCGAAGATCCAGTCCACCACGAACAGGCGCGAGGTGCTGGAGGGCGCAGATTACGTGATAGTATCCATAGCGGCGGGAGGACCAGCCTACCGCGGCCCCGCCTACTACGCCGACGTGGCCATCCCCCAGAAGTACGGCGTGGAGCAGTCCGTGGCAGACACCATTGGGCCCGGCGGCGTCTTCCGAACGCTTCGCGCCGCCCCCATCATGCTGGGGATCTGCCGCGACATGGAGGAGCTGTGCCCGGACGCGCTGTTGATCAACTACACCAACCCAATGGCCATGTTGTGCTGGGCGATGAACAAGGCCACACGCATCAAGAACGTGGGTCTCTGCCACAGCGTTCAGGGCACATCGCACGACATCGCACGCTACATTGGGGCTCCGTACGAAGAGGTGTCGTACTGGTGCGCGGGCATCAACCACATGGCCTGGTTTCTTGAGTACAGGTGGAACGGAGAGGACGCCTACCCGCTGCTCCGCAAGGCCATGGATAACCCAGAGATCTGGGCGAAAGATACGGTGAAGTTCGAGATTCTGAGGCACTTTGGCTACTTCGTTACGGAGTCCACCTACCACATGTCTGAGTACGTGCCTTACTTCCGCAAGCGGAAGGAGACGATGGAGCAGCTTGGCCTAAGGCGCAACAGCCCGAATCCGGACGGCACGGAGACCAGGTGGACCAAGGCCGACTCCCCCCTGATGCGGCAGGCGGCGGGTGACGAGCCGATAGATCTGAAAGGCTCGCAGGAGTACGCTTCGCACATCATCCATTCAATGGAGACGAACGCCCCGTTCAGGATCAACGGCAACGTGCAGAACCGTGGCCTCATTACCAACCTGCCGGAAGGGTGTTGTGTGGAGGTGCCGTGCTTAGTGGATGGCCAGGGCATCCATCCCTGCTACGTGGGCGACCTGCCGGGACAGCTTGCCGCGCTCAACAGATCCAACATTGCAGTGCAGCAGATGACCGTGGAGGCGGTTCTGGAGGAAAGCAGGGAGAAGGCGTACTACGCTCTCGCGCTTGATCCGCTCACGTCCGCCGTGTGCACGCTGCCTGAGATCAGGAGCATGTTCGACGAGATGTGCGAAGCGGAGAAGGAGTGGGTGGGCTATCTGCGCTGAGCGAACCAGCTCAGCCATGGGGGTTGTCGCCGCCGGTGGGATGCTGTAGCTCCTGGCCGGCTGGCGGCAAACCGCCCACCCCGTGGGATGGGATGCGTGCAGCCGGCAGCCGCCCCATGCCGCCCTGCCTTGCCGCTTACCGCCGAGGCGACTGACGCGTGGCGATTGGGACGTACCCAACCTCCAGCCCGCGTGGAGGCGTCACCAGAAGGGCAGGGTCGAGGGATGCCAGGGCGCCCATTCGGGGGGGCGGCATGTACTCCTTGCGCGGGGTCCAGTTCGCCTGGATCTTCTCGGCAACGGCCTGCAGGTGTGTCTTCTCGGCCTCCGTCAGGTCGGCATCCTGAAGCGACGGCTGATCGACAAACCGGTACCAATAGTAGGTGACCACGCTGCCGTCGCTCAACCTGGCCTGGAAGGGGCCGGCTTTGGGCCCGGGTCTGCGCCAGACGCAGTCAGGGGTGTCCGGAGACGTATAGGAGGAGGCGTCGGCGGGGGACGGAAACCGGGCCGCCTTCAGCCCGGTCTCCTCCGGCACCGCGTCAGGGGTTACGGACACCAGCTCGTTTCCGTCCTGCCTGAAATACTCCGGGAGGGCGCCACGCCAGATATGGCCGGCCCATGGTGTCAGGGCGCCCGCCTTCCACTGCAGGCCGAAGGTGGTAGCGTCGAAGGCGCGGGTTTGGGCCCAGCGATCGAGGCCGCGAATGGGCAGGTTCGCCTCCCCCTGGCGCAACGACAGGGGCGCGGCCGTGCAGCGCTGGGTAACGGCGCCCCTGAGATCGAAGCGCCCGGATGCCGGGGCGCCGCCAGCGAGCCACGCCTCCACCTGGCGGTAGAGGGCGTCCTTCGAGTAGTGCGTCAGGTTGTGGATGAGGATGGTCCGGCCGTCTCTGTCCGCCGGGAACTGGAGTCGCGGGATGCGCGTATAGATGGTGCCGGCGGCATCGCGGCTCACGAAGCGGGGCACCGTGTTAACCTCGATTGCGCCGCCGGTAACCAGTCCCGGCCGGGCGTCGAGGCCACGGCCCGCGGCAGGTGGATAGCGCCGCGAGATGCGGCTCCAGGTGGCGGGGGTGTAGAAGGCCACAGGCCCCTTGAAGTTCCTGGCGTTCAGGAAGAGCGTCCAGCACTGGTTGCCGGTAGGGACCGGCAGCCCGGCCGTGGTGGCCTTGGGCGCTGTGAGCGGAAGCGCCATCCAGGCGTAGCCGAGGAGGTCGCCGCGCGTGCCTGGGCGGAAGGTCAGGCCGTCGGGCGGCACAAGGATTCGCGAGCTGAGCTGGGCGATGCCCATCTCGTCGGGTTTGAGGGCCGTGGTGCTGCCGAAGCCCCATCCCGGCGACGAGATCTCGTTGTTGTAGCCGTTGGCGGTTCCGTTCATGCGGAACTTGGGGGTGGTTGAGCCGAACCGCGTGCTGGCCCAGAACCCCAACCCGCCCTCGATGGTCTGGAACACGTCGCGGTAGCTTGGCCCGCGTTCGGGCCAGTTGTCGCGGGCCACAGTGCCGGTTGGAAGGAGGGGGTAGTTGATCTCGCGGTTGTCGGGCACGATCCAGATAGATGCCAGCCCAATCTGGAAGTTGCGTAGCGGCCGATCCAACAATGGCCATGCTGTGGCGTAGAGGCTGACGCCGTAGCCGTACTCATCCGGCGGGGCTGGCACGTTCATGCTGATGTAGCCGGCCAGGCCCTGTGACGTAAGCTGTGGCACCCGCGTGTCGTCGCAAAGCACGCACGCGCTGGCGGCCATGAGCGCCGCGATCGCAACGGGCAGTCCGGTCTTGCTCATTTGCGTTACCCCCTGTCCAGGCGATGAGGGCGATTTCGGCCCTGTGCCGCAACGGGCCACAGAGCAGACACGCCACGGCACGCCGCCCAGGGCTAGGCCCAGGAGGCCAAGCCCGAGGCGGCGGCAGAGCTCATGCCGGAGGCGTTACCGCTGTCCAGCCAGCTTCCCGTGAACCAGCACTAGTACTCCCGGGTGGTGATGATGCCCGGCTGCGGCACGGGATAGCGTCCGTTGGCATCCGGCTGCAGTGGCGCGGGCGAGTCGCTGGTCAGCTTATCCAGCCCCGGGGCGAACTCGTGCTCGCAGTTGAGCATGGCGTCGTAGGTAATCTCCTGGCCGGTGTGAGCGGCCATTCGGCCCATGCTCGTGACCAAGCTCGCCTGCACGCCCCGCTCAACCTCGCTGTACGGCTTGTCTTCGCGAATGGCGGCCATCAGGTCGTCCCACTCGTTGCGGTATGGGTTGGTGTTATCGTCGGAGCGCCAGGCTGGGCTGCCCGACGTGTTCAGCCCCTTGTAGATGGAGGAGGGGCCTCCACAGTCTCCGGAGGCGGCGCCGATGGCGGTGCCTTTGGTGCCGTGGATGTGGCTGGAGTAGAAGGTGGCTGCGCCCTCCATGCAGCGGCCATCCATGAAGAACTTGGTGCCATCCGCGAAGGTGTACTCCACGGAATAGGTGTCGAAGTTCTGGTCAACCCAAGGCGTGCCGTCGCGGCCAACGCGGTAATGGCGACCTCCCAAAGCTTGGGCCTTCACCGGCCAAGCGTTCTTCATCCAGCACAGGTGATCTATGATGTGGATGTAGAAGTCGCTGTAGGCGCCGCCGCTGGCCCAGAGGAAGCTGTGGAAGCGGCGTACCTGGTACTCGAGGTCGCTGATGTTGGCGGGCTTGGGCGGCGAGCAGAAGTAGCCGATGAGGCCCTGCATGCGGTAGCCGCGCATGAGCACGATGTCGCCAATCTCGCCATCCTGGATCCGCTTGTAGAGGTCCTGGAGGTGGCGCGCATGCCGCGACATGAGTCCCACGCCAACCTTGAGGTTCTTGGCTTTGGCATCTTCAGCGAGCTTGAGCATGCGCTTGCTGGTGGGGCCATCTACGGTAACGGGCTTCTCCATGAAGACGTTGAGGCCCTTGCTGATGGCGTAGCCGAAGTGCACCCATCGGAAGGCAGGCGGGGTGGTGAGGATGACGATGTCCCCGGGCTTCAGGCAGTCCATCGCCTTCTTGTAAGCGTCGAAGCCGACGAAGCGCCGATCCGGCGGCACGTCGAACTTGCTGCCAGCGGCGCGGCTCAGGCCGTCGTAGCTGCTCTGCAGGCGGTCTGCGTAAGCGTCGGCCATCGCAACGAGCTTCACGGGGCCGGCGTTGGTGGAGAGGGCGTCCATAACGGCGCCGCTGCCACGCCCACCACAGCCAACCACGGCGATCTGGATGAGGTCGCTGCTGGCGGCGTGCACTTGGGGGATAGCGAGGCCAGCCAATGCGGAAGCGGCAACCACGCCGCCCGTGGCCTTGAGGAACTCCCGTCTCGTGGTGAGCGTGGTGGGTTCAGGAGTGTGGTTACTGTTCATGAGATCATCCCTTAGCTCTAATGCATGATGCGCGAAAGGTGCCAGGGTGCCATGCCAAAGGGCACAGCACCCACAACTCACCACTACCAGATTCGCCGCTGAGCTGCGATATTCCCTCATGAGATGGATGGCCGTTCGAGGCACACGCAAGGGGGCAGCGGGGAACGCAGAAACGGGTGTGTCACTAGCGGACGAGGCGAGGCACTGAAGCGGCAAGTGACCGACAGGGAGCTCCTTTCCCGGCTACGTTGCTTTCTGACCCGCTCTAGGATCCGGAACGGTGCGCGGTGCGCCGTTCGGAGAGGAGAGCTGGCGTGGAGGGTGGAATCTATCTGACTGAGCAATGCTAGTTTGCCCCCGCCGGGCAGCCGCCTTGCGGGTGAGCCACCGCAGTAGGCGGATGGCCTGCAGCCTTGCATTGGCAGAGCCATCCCCGAGGGGTTCATCCGCCCGACGGTTGGCGGAGGGGCTCTGAAGCGGACCAAGCGATCGGTCCAACAAGCCAACTGCCGAGCTGGCGATGCCGCACCGGTTTCGGCCCACCACGCATGAGCTACTGAGGCGGCCGGTGAGTGCTTGATGTGGAGAGGAGCAAGATGTCACAAAGACCACTGAACGTTGGCCTGGTTGGCGGCGGTGGTGGGGCGTTCATAGTGCAGCCCCACCAGAAGGCCATCCACTTCGATGGGACGCGGCGCGTGGTGGCCGGCGCGCTGTTCCCGGACCCAGACAAAGCCATGCAGATGGCCGCGGAGTGGCCCTATCCCATCAAGGGCTACCGCAGCTACGATGAGATGATCGAGGACCAGAAGGGCAAGCCGTTCGGCCCGGATCGCCTGGACTACATCCTCATCGTAACCCCCAACTTCGTTCATTTCGATCCGGCTATGAAGGCGATCGAGGCCGGAATCCCTGTGTTCTGCGAGAAGCCGCTGACGGTCAACTTGGACGAGGCCACCAAGCTGGTGGAGGCGGTGAAGAAGCATAATGTGCCCTTTGGCGTTGCGCACACCTACCTGGGGCACTGGACTAGCCGCTTCTCTCGCTTCATCGTGCGCAGCGGCCTTCTGGGCAAGGTCCGCTGGGTGGATGCGTATTACCTGCAGGGGTGGCTGGCCATCAAGGCGGAGGAGGCCGGAAGCATGCAGGCCGAATGGCGCGTGGACCCGAAGCGCGCCGGCGCCAGCAACTGCGGTGGGGATATCGGCACCCACGCCCTTATGCAGCTGAGGTACGTTACCGGACTTGAGGTGAAGCGCGTCTCCGGCAGGCTGGAGATCATGCTTCCAGGCCGCCAGCTGGACGACCATTTCACCGCGTATCTGGACCTAACCGACGGCGCCAAGGGCATGGTTCGCGCATCTCAGATCGCCATCGGGCACAAGAACGACCTTGGCATCGAGGTGAACTGCGAGAAGGGCAGCCTAACCTGGCGCCAGGAGGAGCCGGAGAAGGTCACGATCTCCCTCCTTGGCCAGCCCGACCGCGTATACTGGCGCGGCGACGTGAAGCCCAACGACGGCTTCTTGGGGGACCTGCCGGCAGACCTGATGGCGGAACCCACCATCCCATCTGGCCACCCCGAGGCGTTCCACGACGCATTTGCCCGACTGCACCGCTGCTTCGAGGCGGACGTGCGCGCCTACGAGGAGGGCAGGCCCTGGAGCGCAGACGGCTCCAAGTACGCGAACGTGCTAGATGGCTGGATGGGCATCGCCTTCGTCGAGACCACCGTGAAGAGCAGCCAGGCCGACGGCGCCTGGCAGGAGATGCCGCCCATTCCCAAGTAGCCTCCATCGTTCACCACACCCTCCCGGCGACACTTGGCGGCCGCCCGGGAGGGTGTGGCCACTCGTCACCAGCGGCACGCCGGCCTCTCCTCCGTTTCCCTGCGCCCTTGGCCAGCGCGGCGCACCGCCATCCACCTATCGCCGGATGGTACCCACAAACTCCGACCAGAGGTCGTCCAGCGATTTCCCCGTCAGCTGCTTGAAGAGGTCGTCCGTGTAGGACCTGGACCTGAGGGCTCTATCCAGCTCCGGAACCAGAGCGCGGTTGTACTTGCCAACCACCCACGCCAGAAACGCAGCGGTGGTGCGGTAGCTGTCGCGGTAGCTGGCCCTTTGAGGGTCGATAGGCGTGCGTGGCGACTCCGGTTCGTAGCGCCACCAGCGGATGTAGTCCGCGATACCTTCCACAAGCCAGCCCGGCTTGTTGGCTCTGCCGGGCGGGTAGGCTTGGATCACGTGCGTCATCTCGTGGATCACCATGCCGAAGTCGTCTGGATGGTCGTGGATCCACTTGCCGTTGATGGTGATCTCGTCGCCGGTGCTGTAAGCTGGGGCTGGGATCTCCTTGCGGAATGTGAGCTTCAGCGTCTTCGGCGGCTTATACCGCTCGGTGGCGAGAAGCTGACACACCAGGGGGAACCACTCACGAACGAGCGCGCGGGCCTGCTCCGCCCAGGGAAGCGCCTCGGGCACGTCGGTGACGTCTATCGTGACGTTTGGTGCTGGCAGCGGCTTAGCCAGCGGGTATATGTACTTGGCGAACTGGTTGGGTGCGTTTTCACCGCTGGCGCGTGTGGGGGCGATCGGCAACGCCGCCGCGGCGGCCAAGCCGATGCAGAGGGCGATGCGGAATCTCATGCGATCAGGTCTCCGAGGATTGCTCAACGCGAGGGCCCCCTCCCGGGCTGTGACTGACGCCCTCGCGGGCGGCAGGTTGTGGGAGGGGGCCAAATGAGGGCAACGCCGCCGCCAAGGGGCGTGCTAGAAGCTCTTACATGGGCACGATCCAGACGTTGCGGTACTTCACTGGGTCGTGGTCGCCCTGGAGGATGAGGGGGCCGGTTGCGGGCATGCCCTTAAGCTCACCGTACTGGATGCCGGTGGGGCCCAGGAACTCCTGGTTGTTCTGCACCAAGATGCCGTTCTGGAACACAGTGGCGCGGGGCTTCTCAACAACCTGGCCGTCGGGGCCGAGCCGGGGCGCGCGGAAGATGATGTCGTAGGTTTGCCACTCGCCAGCGGGCTTGGATGCGATGACCATGGGCGCCTTCTGATCGTAGAAGGCGCCGCACTCATGCGCCTCCGGCTGGTGGCCCAGCGAGTTCAGAATCTGAATCTCATACCGCCCCTGCAAACCGACGCCCGCATTACCGCCTCCCTGCATCGGCTCTTGGAACTCAACGTGCAGATAGCAATCCCCAAACTCTTGCTTGCTCACAATGTCGTGCTTGTTAGGCGTGGCGGCGCCGTCTTGGTCCACGGTCCACGCTGCTGGATCCTTGCTGTAGCGCTGGTACCAGTTGTCGGCGAGCTGCTGAGCCTTGCCGGTGAACAGAAGTACCGCCCCTGCAGGCGGCTTGGTTGGGAGCGCAAACGCCACTGGCTTGCTGGCAGTGGTTTGCCCTCCCTCCGCGGCCACTACCGCGCGGTGGCCAACCGTTGCCAGCCCAACCGCAATGCCGCACAGCGCCGCCAGCTGCAGCCAGCGCCAGATCCGTCTTCTCATCCGCTACTCCTCCGTTCAGAACAAGTAAGACAGCCCGCTAAGCCGAACGATGACGCGTTCGGTGTTGGCAGGCCTGTGCGGAGAGGCATGTGGCGACTCCCCGCTCTCCACCAATCCTGTTCCGCGGAGGATGGGCTGTTCCCTTTGCACGAGCACCACGTCGAGGAATGAGGCTCGTAGGCGTTGTGCTCACCCCCCGGCCCCCTCTCCCACGGCGCGAGCTTGGGGAGAGGGGGAGCCTCCGGCGTCCCAGTAGCTTACACAACCGACCACAC
>Ga0078972_1001847_pt1 | contig 75049 bp, 67 predicted proteins | sample YelNatPaOPGAMG01_FD_67568 | JGI IMG/M metagenome (GOLD analysis project Ga0078972, IMG submission 67568) | Hot spring thermophilic microbial communities from Obsidian Pool, Yellowstone National Park, USA - OP-RAMG-01 (SPADES assembly) (version 2) | ecosystem: Environmental > Aquatic > Thermal... | reverse complement strand
GATTTTTTGGCCGCCATCCTTTTGTGGCCACCGAGATGATTATGCAATTGGGCCGCCAGCTTCAAGAAGCGCATGCCACCATAAAAAGTTTGGCGGTAGACCGAGTGGAACAACGTATTGCCAGCATTTTGCTCAAATTGGCTAAAAAACTGGGAGTTCCCGAAGAAGGCGGCATTTTGCTGAATATATCTTTGACCAGACAGGATTTAGCCGACATGGCGGGGACTACGGTGGAGACCACCATAAGAGTTATGAGCCGCTTTACCAAAAATAAAATTATTAAATCTTGGCATGGGAAAGTATTCATCCTCAAACCTGAAGCTCTGCAAAAGATCGCCGCCGGAGAATTGATCTCTTAAAATCTATTTAGTAATTATGAGTTTTAAAAAAGTTAGTCTTATAATTTTGATTTTTATCATCGGCCTAAGCTTATGGCTCTTAGATAGCTGGAAGATTTCCTCGAAGAAGAAGATTGACTACCTACCGCATAAGTTAACAGTGCCCGAAATTAGCTTAGTTGATCTTCAGGGAGAGAGAGTAAGATTGAACGATTTTCGGGGAAAGGTGGTGATCCTCGATTTCTGGGCTACTTGGTGTAGTCCCTGCCGAAAAGAATTAGTCCATTTAAACGAGCTCTATAAGAAATATAAGAATCATGGGCTGGAAGTTATTGGGGTCTCCTTAGATCGGACGAATGCCCAAGAAATTAAAAAATTCTTAGAAAATTTAGGAATAGAGTTTCTTAATCTTAGAGGAGATGAAAAAACTTTAGAAATTTTCAGTAATCTTCCTGGCTTAGGACCGATTAAAGGAATTCCCGCCACCTTTATCATTGATCGTCAAGGGCAAATTTCTCATCGCTTCATCGGTTTCACGGAAGGGCAAGCTGTTGAAGAAATAATTAAGGCTCTTTTTTGATTTATATGATTTAAATCATTTCCAAGAGACGGAAAAGTGATAGTTTAGGCAAAAATTCGCAAAAAATAAGAGAGGGTTTAAAGGGAAACAAAATCGTAAGGGGGCCCATGCAAACCATGATAGGGGAAGGAAAGAAAAGAAAAATAGAAGAAAAACCAAAATTTGATGAAAATATGAACATTGGCGAGGTAATTGATAAATACCCCGAAGCAAGGAAAATTTTTCGGAAGCATTTTGGCAAAGAATGTTTTAATTGCCCGGAATCGCGAAAAGAGACAATTTATTTTGGGGCTTTAATGCATAATAAAGATGTGAATGAGATAATTAAAGATCTCAATGCCGAAATAAAAATTTGAAGGAGGAGAAGATGGCCTATAAAATCACCGACGATTGTATTATGTGTGGAACTTGTAAAGAAGAATGTCCAGCCGAAGCAATTAGCGAAGGTGATCCGAAGTATATAATCGACCCGGATAAATGCACCGACTGCGGCACCTGCGCTGATGTATGCCCAGTAGAAGCTTGTGTGCCTGAGTGATTAAGCGTAAGCAGTTTAGAAAAGGAGGTTAGCGTGCGAGAGAAAGTTGAAAAAGTAATTGCCGAGATCCGCCCAGCTTTGCAGGCCGATGGGGGAAATATCGAATTAATAGACGTAGAAAATGGGATAGTCAAAGTAAAATTAGTGGGAGCTTGCGGGTCTTGCCCCATGTCTCAGCTTACTTTGAAGCGGGGCGTCGAGGCTCGGCTTAAAGCCAAAATACCCGAAATCAAAGAGGTCATCGCCGTCTAAATTTCCCTGGCTACGGCAAACCCCTCGGCTACCGCCTCTAAGGCCCGCCGGGGTTCTTTGGCATCGCCGATAATATAAACCTCTTTAACTTTATTCTGAAGATGCTCATAAAGGGCGTTAATTGGTTTAGCTCCCGTAGCCAGGACAACCGTATCCGCCGGAAGAAGTTCTTCTTTATCTTCCCGGTGGATGAGAACGCCCTCCTTAGTTATTTCCTGGGCCCGAGCATTAGTCAAAGTTTTCACTCCTAAGCGGGCGAGATCTTGTAAAATGGTCCAGCGGGTACTTATCCCAATATCTTGCCCCAATTTGCGCAGCATTTCCACCACAGTTATTTTTTTCCACCCTCGATAAAGGAGGGAATTTAAATTTTCCACCGGTTCAGCCTGATTGAACATTAAAAAATAAAGGGTCTCAGGATCAATGGTTCCTTGGTGGGCCAAAAATAAAGCTGTCTCTAAGCCTACGGCACCGCCGCCAATGATAACTACTTCTCTTCCTGTTTCTACTTTTTCGGCCAGGACATCCCAAGCCCTAACTACGTGGGATTGCGTAACTCCTTTCAGATTGGGGATAATAGGCTCCGCGCCCGTAGCTAAGATAACCACATCTGGATTTTCCAAGTCCACATGAAGAGCTGTTGCTTCAGTATTTAGATAGATAGTTATAGGCAGTTTTTTTAATTGTTTCTCTAAATAACGAGCAAAAGTGAGAAATTCTTGCCGGCCGGGAGGAGCGGCAGCTAAGGGAAGCTGTCCCCCCAAATGTTCTTTTTTTTCATAAAGAGAAACTTTATGGCCGCGCAGAGCTGCCACGCGGGCGGCTTCCATTCCTGCTGGTCCGCCGCCTATGACCATTATTTTTTTCTTTAGACGGGTAGGTCTGACAATTAACTTACCTTCGGCTCCGGCGCGGGGATTGACTAAGCAGGTCTGCGGCTTTTGTTCAAAGATAGGGTCAAAACATCCTTGATTACAAGCAATGCAGTAATTAATGTCCTCAAACCGACCCCAAAAGGCCTTATTAGGCAGCTCGGGATCGGCAATTAAACTTCGGGCAAAACCTATTAGGTCAGCTTGTCCGGAACGGAGAATTTTTTCGGCCAAAAGGGGATCATTAATGCGGTTGCAGGCCATAACGGGAATGGAAATGGCTTCTTTAATACCGCGCGCTAAATAAACAAATCCTCCCCGGGGAAGGTTCATGGTGATCTGGGGAATACGAGTTTCGTGCCATCCCCCAGTTACGTTGATCATATCCACGCCAACTTTTTCTAATTCCCGGCAAAAGATTTGGGCTTCTTTATTGCCTAAGCCTCCTTCCATAAACTCATTTCCGGCAACCCGGAAGATAATAGGGAAATCTGGGCCAACTTCTCGCCGAATCTCCTGCGCTACCTCAAGGCCGAAGCGCATCCTATTTTCGTACTCGCCTCCGTATTCGTCTTTCCTTCGGTTAACTAGAGGAGATAGAAATTGGCTGATTAAGTATCCAGCCGAGGCAATTACTTCTACAGCATTGAACCCAGCTTTCTTTACCCGGCCGGCGGCCAAAGCATAGTTTTTTTGGATTTGTTTTATTTCGGGAATGGATAGTTCTCGGGGAGTTTCCCCGGTAAATTTAGAACGAACAGGAGAAGATGATACAGATTGCTTGCCGCCCATAAGCCAGGAGTGGGCATAGCGCCCGGCATGATAAAGTTGGGCAGCGATCTTGGCCCCGTGAGCCTGAACAGCTTGGGCCAGGGCAGAAAGTTCGGGTAGAAATTTATCATCAGCAACGCTGATCATATTTTTCGCCCCACTGGTTTCATCAATCGTACAACCTCCAATTATGATCAGGCCAACTCCTCCTTTAGCTCTTTCCACAAAATAATCAAAATGATGCGGCAGGAGTTTGCCCTCCCAAGAATTTAAAAAATGCATAGCTGGCATCACGATACGGTTGCGCAACTCCATATTTTTTATTTTTATGGGACTAAAAAGCATTTTCAGCATATTTATCTCCTTTAACTATTGATCAAGGTAAACCCAAAAATTTTTTTCCTGCTTGAATAATTTTGGTTAACTCTAGGCCGCGCCGGACGGCATCTTTTACGGAAAATAAGCCGTACTCATCTTGGAGGGCCATATATCTGATGCCTTTGGTTACTTTTCCTTGGCCGGCGACACTAGATAATACCAGGCCACCGCGGCCTATGGAGATCATTTGAAAGAGGGCGAAAGTATTATTAAGAATCTGCAGAGTTGTTTCTAAACCACCGTGGCGCAAAAAGGCCAGTACAATGGAAACACCAACTTTATCTTTTAGCTTTCCCCGATAAAGGTTGCCGTAAACGAAAGGCCGCAGCCGGTCCAGCATATTGGCTAATAGTCCCGAGATGCGGCCGATATGCACAGGAGTGGCCAGCAAAACGAGATCAGCCTGCAGCAAAGCCGGATAGATTCCATCCATCCCATCCGAGATACGGCAAAAATTACCCGGGGTCTGCTGCTTAATACACCAATTGCAGTGCCGACAGCCGTTAATCTGTAATTGGGAAAGGAAAAAGGAAGTAGAGTGAACCTCAGGATCAGCAGCAGCGATTTGAATCGCTTCCTTTAATAAAGCATCGGTATTTCCATCCCCCACCGGGCTTCCCGAAATACCTAAGAGATGAATCATAAAACTCCACCACTATGAGCAGAGTGCTGACGAAAGCGGAGTTAATTATAAACATTTTTCCCGGTGGGAAGCAAACTGAAAATTTACTTAAGCAATCATTATTTAGGTGGGGCGTTCGACCTGTAATTTTTTTCTTTCTCTTTCCAGGCCAGTTTTGGGATCAAAGGTACGCAGAAAACCATCTTTTATTTCCACTTTTTCGCCAATCTGGAGGCCTTTAGCATCTTCCAGTTTAATTATTACGTTCTTTCCCTGTTCATTTTTAATAACTACGGTTTTATCCTCAATCCGCAGAATCGCCCCTTTGGCTTCTATCTTTGTTTGGGCAATGGCATAAGGAGAGAGGAAGAAAATAAATCCCATAAGCACCACCAGCATGAGTAAACGTTTAGCTTTCATTTTTATCTCCTTTCTTTATCGTGGAATTCTTTTTGACGAAGCCATTCCCTTGCCCCACTGCTGCCCAGGAGAGCAGCTATCTCCAAATCTTTGATAGCCTGGGTCTCCTTCTCCAGTTTATAATAAGCCGCTCCTCTATTGTGATAAGCTTCAGCAAAATCGGGTTTTAATTCTATGGCTTTGGAAAAATCAGTAATGGCTTTCTCCATTTCTCCTTTTTTTACGTAAACGAACCCCCGATTGTTATAAAAATGAGGATCCTGAGGATTTAGTTTAAGGGCTTGAGTATAATCAGCTATTGCTTGATCAAAATCCCCTTTTTTCTGGAAGGCATTTCCCCGATTATAAAACGCTTGGGCATTTTGGGGCATAAGCTTAATGAACCGGGTATAATCTTCTATTGCTTTTTCCAACAGACCTTTTTTTTCGTAAGCCAAGCCGCGATTCAGATAAGCTTCCGCATAGCCAGGTTCCATAGCGATAGAGCGCGAAAAATCAGAAATAGCTTGATCATAATTTCCCTTTTTTTCCAAAGCCAGGCCGCGATTATAATAAAGCTCTGCCGCATGGGGATAGAGGGCCACGGCCTGGTTATAGTCGGCAATGGCTCTTTCATAATCCTGTTTTAGATAAAACGCATTCCCGCGGTGGTTATAAACCTGATAATCTCCTGGCAGAAGGCCGATAGCGTGAGTATAATCGGTTATGGCTTTTTCCAATTCGCCAATTTGGCGGAAGACATTCGCCCGATTAAAATAAGCATCCCCATAATTGGGAGCAAGGATTATAGCTTTGGTATAATCAGCAATGGCTTTATCAAGAATCCCCTTTTTTGTAAAAGCATTGCCGCGATTTAAATAAGCATTAGCCAAATTGGGATCTATGGAGATGGCCGTAGAGAAGGCTTTAATTGCTTGATCATAATCTTTATTATCGATGTGGGCCAACCCTTCTTTGACCCATGATTTGGCTTTCACCGTATGAATAGGGTCTGCGGTTAGTCCCCAGGTAGGAAGAAGGATGAGGAATAAGAGTAAGAATTTCGTTAAATATTTCATTATATTCCCTGCGCCCTCCTTCACTCGTTTATTTTTTCACCCCCTCCCATTATGGAAGATAATATTTGATTTTACCAAGTGAAGGAGGGCGATAAGAAATTTTGTTCGCCTGCCCGCAATTTTCTAAATATTATATCGGCTCTTTGAATTCTATAACTTTAATTAAAATTTGACTTGAAATCCTCTAAAAATTTTAGTATTTTGGTCATCGCTAAATAAGAAATTAATTTTAGCTTTTTGGGAAAATTATGACGGCCAATAGTTCTGTTCAGAGAGATAGGCTTAAATCCATTTTATTTATTTCCCTCATAATTATTTTCTTATTGCCTAATTGCGCTTCTCCGCCCGGGCCAGCAATCCGCAGAGTAGGCATATCTGAACCTACTTCCCCAGGGAAAGGATGGCGATGGGATGAATCGAAGAAGACTTTAGTCTATGAGACAAAAGGAGAATCGGGTGAAAAGAAAGAAGGAAATTCGCCGCTACCTTCAGCGGTAAAGGAAGTTACTCCACCGCCGGCTACCGAAAAGACTTTTATTAAAATGGAAGTAAAAGCCCTCTCGCGGAAAGATTTTATAAAGGCTCGTTTCCCAGGGAAAAAAGTTTTTTTCCCTGAAGAGCTCAAACTAGTTGAAAAAAAATTAGAATACCGCGTAGGCCCAGATGACGTTCTGCAGGTTATCGTTTGGAACCAACCGGATTTGTCTATGGATGTGCTGGTCAGGAAAGATGGTTCTATTACTATGCCCCTTTTAGGGAATATAAAAGTGGAAGGCCTGAGCATCCCAGAAATTGAAGAACTATTGCGGCGAGGCTTGGCTCCTTATGTAGAGAAACCAAATATCATTGTTAATCCTAAAGAAATAAATAGCTTACGGATATCGATTGTGGGCCGGATTAAAAAACCCGATATTTCCATAGGCCCAGTTCGTCCGGGATTCATTTTAAGAGGAGGAAATACTCTTCTGGAAATTCTTTCGGATGTAGAAGTATACCCCGATGCTGATCTGGGGGCTTCCTATGTGCTCAGGGGGGACTATATAATTCCCGTGGATCTTAAAGCTCTCTTGAAAGATGGTGATTACACGCAAAATATTCTCTTAGAGCCGGGAGACAAAATAGTTGTTCCTGGGCCTATGAAAGAAATAACTATTCTGGGAGAGGTGCGTGCTCCGGATAAATATAAAGTCAATCTTGATACCACTCTTCTGGATGCCCTCTCTATAGCGAAGGGAATTAATAAAGATACGGCAGATCTCTATATGGCTTATGTGGCTAGAAACCGGAAGATTTTGCCCGTTAACCTTAAGCGCCTCTTGGATTGGGGAGATTTGAGCCAAAATATGATTTTGGAAGATGGAGATATCATTTATGTGCCCAACATCAATGAGAAAAAATTCTATGTTTTAGGCGAAGTTGCTCGGCCAGGAGTAGTTTATTTTAACGACCCCATGGATATTGTGGAAGCCTTAGCTCAAGCCGGGGGATTCTTGACTACTGCCCGCCGGAGCCAAGTGGTAGTAGTAAGAGGAGATATTCGCCAGCCGCAGATATACGAGATTAACCTGCTTAGCTTGATGGAGGGGAAATCTTTAGAAAGATTTACTTTGCAAAAAGGAGATATAGTTTACATTCCGCGAACCGCTATTGCTGATTGGAATGTTTTCTTAAGCCAGATTTTACCCACGCTGCAAGCCGTAGATATTATAGATGTTATTCGTTCTCGCCATTAGAAGAGAAGCTAATTATGGAAGAAAATGATCTGCCAGATGTGCACTTGCGGGATTATCTGGAGGTAATCAAAAGAAGGAAAGGGGTAGTCCTTCTTTGCTTCAGCATCATTATGCTCACCGTAGTGAGCATTTCTTTACTCATGTTCCCCACTTATGAATCGACTACCACCATCATGATCGAAGATGAAAAAGGGATGGGCATTCCTTTCACTCCCCTGGCCGAGTTTACGAGGACGGATGAGAAGCTTAATACGCAGGTTATGATTTTAAAGAGCCGGACAGTAGCGGAAAAAGTGGTGCAAAAGCTTGGCTTACAACTACAAATCCAACCGGAGCAGCGGATGATGCATATCCTTTGGGGAAATTGGGCTGGGAAAGAAAAGAAAAAATGGCCTGCTCAATCCAGCTCGGTTATAAAAATTAAGCCTGTAAAATTTATGGAAGGTGGGGCTTATGGAAAATATACCGGTATTTTTAAAGATCACCGTAGTTATTTAATTTTCGATGATCAAGAGCGCGAAATTGGTCGAGGAGAAGTGGGGCGCGTCTTGACCACCCCGCATTTTTCTATGCAAGTAGAAGGAGACGCCGAAGCTGGCCGAAAATTCTCCTTCCGGATTCTTCCTTTGCCTTCCGCAATAAAAGCGCTGCAGGATAATATGGAAATTTCTCCGGTGCGTAATTCTTCTTTAATCAATATCAAAGTAAAAGGGAACGACCCATGGAGGACTAAAGAAATTGCTGATGCTGTCGTGGCTGTTTATAAAGAAATAATGGTTTCTAAGAGGACCAGGGAAGCTTCGCAGGTTATAACTTTCATCGAGGAGCAAACCAAAGAAGTAGAAAAAGACTTGCTCCGGGCGGAAGAAAACCTACGGAAATTTAAAGAAAAAGAACGAATGGTCGTTTTAGAAGCGGAGATTAAAGCGGCCTTAGAGAGGGTAGCTGCTTATGAAAAAGAATACAAATCTATTGAAAATTACCGCAAACAAGCAGAAATTGTGCTGACCGCCATGAAGAGTGCCGAATTATTCCCAGAGAAAGAAGCCCTTTTTTCTTTGGGAGCTGGCCTGAACAATAATTTACTTATAGAAATGGGTAAAAAGCTCGCTGAACTTACCTCTCAAAGATCAGCCTTGCGTACTTTACTCACTGAAAAACATCCCCGGTTAGAGCAAGTGGATCGGGAAATAAAAAATATAAAGCAAAGTATAATTGCTGAACTAACTGGTTTAATCTCCTCGCTAAAGGTAAGCGAAAAAGAACTCTTAGCCAGTATGAAAAAATATGAAGCTAAGATTCAAAATTTACCTTCGGCGGAAAAGGAACTTTTTGGCTTAGAAAGAGTAGTCAAGGTGGGGCAGGCGTTGAACTCATTTCTTCTGCAAAAAAGGGCGGAATTGGGCGTAACTAAAGCGAGTGAATTAGGCAATTTTTGGGTAGTTGACCCAGCCAACCTTCCGCTTCTGCCCACTAAGCCAAATCTCTTGCTAAATATTTTATTGGCCTTGGCCACTGGGATCATCTTGAGTATCGGGTTAGCTTTTTTCTGCGAGTATTTAGATACTTCTGTAAAAACCCCCGATCAACTCAACAGAATAACCTCTATCCCCTATTTAGGAGCAGTTTATCATTTTGCGAGCGAAAAGAAGTTAGCTGGAGAAGAGCTTAAGATGATGGCTGAGCCTCGTTCTCCCATTGCGGAAGCCTTTCGAACGATCAGGACTAACCTCCTTTTTACTTTTTTGGGCGAAGAGAAAAAAATTATCCTTATTACCAGTTCAGGTCCAATGGAAGGGAAAACCTTTATTACCGCTAATTTAGCGGTGGCTTTGGCCCAATTAAATAAAAAGGTCCTGGTGGTGGAAGCAGATCTTAGAAAGCCCAGCCTAAGACGGATATTTGCTAATGAAAAAACTCCGGGACTGAGCAATATTCTTTTAAGTAGTCCAATTGATCTAAACAATTTACCCGTGAAAAAGACATTAATTGAAAATTTAGATTTGATTCCTGCAGGCGACTCTCCCCCAAATCCAGTAGATCTTTTAGGATCAGAAAGAATGGATAGATTTCTTTCCCTCATTAGAGAGAAATATGACTTTGTGCTCGTGGATACTCCCCCGGCTTCCAGTATGAGTGACGCTCTAGTCTTGGCTCAGAAAGTGGATGGGGTCATTTTCGTGGCCCGTAGTGGGGAAGTAGAAAGAGATATTTTGAAAGAGGTCTTAGAAAGATTTGCTAAATTGGAGACAAAATTATTGGGCATTATTTTAAATGATGTGCGCCCTCAGGAAAGCAGGTATTATTATAAATACAGCTATTACTATTATGAAGAGGAAGGAAAGACGGGAAAGAAAAAAAGAAGAATTAAATCTGTTTCTCCTCCAGCCCTTCCTCCTCGAGAATCATAAATTAATTTTCTATTGGTAAAGAGAAAAGAGGAGCAAATTTAAATGAGCAAATTTAATTCTTTTTTACAAGATTTAACCACATATTTGAAACTGCCGACCCTTCCTGTAGCGGTAAAGATGCTGCGCCGAACAGAAGATCCACCTGTTTCAGCGAAGTTTCCGCTGTCAAATTATAAGAAGAAAATGGTTCTGTGCCAAGCCTGGACTATCGCCAAAAGACATGAAGAGCACATATGCTTAAAATATGAAGATATGCGCTGCGGTCCCAGCGTTTTGGCGATGGGTTTTCAGCCGCCTATTCCTTATTTCACTGAAGGGCATCTTTGTCTGAATCGATACAATAAAACATTAGAGGCTGGAGCACGCACCGAAGCGCTTATGCCCAGATTCCCTTATAATGTTTATGAAGCGGTTCTATTTTCTCCCTTGAACCTTTGCACCTATGATCCTGACGCTGTATTCCTTTCAGGTAATCCGGCCCAAATCATGCGGTTAGTTCACGCCGCCCTCTACCGGGATGGAGGCCGCCTCAGTTATTCTACTGATGGGCGGTTGGCTTGTGCAGATCTAATTGTGACTCCCATCCTAAATCCCGGTTTTTATGTAGTTTTACCCGGGCATGGTTCGCGGCGACTGGCGCAGACAAAGGATGACGAGATGGCTTTTACCTTTACTTATTCTGCGGAGCGAATCGAACAGCTCCGCGAAGGTTTAGCCAAGACCCATGAAGCAGGTCTAAGGTATCCCGTAAGGATTCACCTGGATTACGAAGTAGTTTTCCCGGCCCAATATGATCAATTGTTCACTTTATGGGAAGAAAAAAGGTAGGCCATTATATTTTAACGATGGTTAAATCATCAGCGGTATGCGCTTCTTTTTCTAAAGCGGCTATTACAATGGTTCGGGTAGGCATATACGCATGAGATGTAAATATAGTAAGGCACCTCTTTTGGAACATTAAAAGAGGAACATTAGGCTGATGGGAACGGATCAGAATTTTCATTTGATATTTATTCATGAGGGTCTCAAAATAAGTTTCGCCGAAAAGTGGTCTTCCCCAAAGATTTCCTAAAAACCCCCCTTTTCTTTCTATAAAATCTCCCCAGACGATCCGTTCCCATTGTTCTTCGCCTAATTTGATATTATTAATGGCCTGCAAGTTAGGTAGGTCAGGCAATGCTCCGTGAAGGGCAATTATTCCTTTGGGGGTAACGACACAGAAGGGGAGTTTGGAGAAGATCTTTCCATAAATCATTCTTTCCTCGTAAGGAAGGAACTCCCAGAAATTGGCGGGAGAAAAATCTTGCACCATATATCCTTCATGATTACCCGACAAAAGATAGATTTGCTCGGGATGTTCAGCCTTCATTTGCAGCAGAAAGTTGATATTAGCTTCTGATTCTTCTCCTCGATCTACGTAATCACCCAGGAAGACAATGAGGTAAGGAGATTTCAAATATCTATCGATAATAATCTGAGTAGCTTCCAAGTCTCCATGAGTGTCGCCGACGAAGACCGCTTTTCCTTCTTGGGGAAGTTGAATCAACCGGGGTTCTTTATCCAGAATATTTTGTACCTTTTCGGCCAGCCCTTTAATATTCATGGTTTGATGTGCTCAGGATTAATATTTAAATTTTAATAGCACATCTGGTTAATAATCGCAATTGTCTATATTTTTTCTATGGCTTCCATCAATCCCCTTGGGAGACGGGGTCATAATTAATAAATTGCTAACTTTGGTGAAGCAAGTAGAGGGCTAGTTCTGGCCATTTACTCGCATTTCGACAGAGCCTCTTTCGAAAAGAACACATAATCTCCTTCAGCCCCTCTTTAGAAAATAGGAGAAAGATAGGGGGTAGGGTTAAGAAGGGGAGTTTATTGCTTTCTTGGGCCAAAATGGTTCGAGGAAGACAACTCTGGCCAAGCATTTTAATGCTGTGCTCTCCGGCCAACTGCTGGCCAATTAAAAATCAAAGGAAAACCCTGGGAGGCTTATAGTCGGCGCGAGATAGCCTCTTTGTCGAGTATGTCTTTCAAAACCCAGACCACCAGATTTTTGTTAAAACAGTAAAAGAGGAGGTGGGTATTGGACAAAAAAATCCTTTTACTCTTACTAAAGGGGAACATCAAAGAGTAACCGTAGCCTCCATCTTGGTTGCTCAACCTCAAATGATCATTCTTGATGAACCTAATACTGGCTTAGATTATCTGCAACAACGCCATATCATGGAGATGCTTAAAATATTACATAAAAAAGGACATACAATTTTGAATATCACCCACTCCATGTGGGTGGCCGCAGAATATGCCCAGCGGATTGTCCTAATGAAGCCCAAATTATTGCCGAGGGCCTAAGGAAGAAAGAGATTCCTTTAAACACCTAAAAAAGTTTTCATAATTTCTGGCTTCTCTTTAAGTACCGTAGATTTTCCATTCCAGCAGACCATTCCTTTTTCTAAAATATAAGCTCGATCAGATAATTTTAAGCTGAAATTGGCGTTTTGTTCTGCCAAAAGTATGGTAATTCCTTCCTTACGAAGGAGATTTACTTGTTCTCCAAGCATCCTGACTACCAAAGGAGCTAGCCCTTCGGAAAGTTCATCCAAAAGAATAAGTTGGGGGTTACCCATCAATGTCCTGGCAATGGTGAGCATTTGTTGTTCTCCACCAGATAAAGTTCCCCCCTCTTGAAATTCTCGTTCTTTTAAAATAGGAAACATCTCGTAGGCTCTTTCAATAGTCATTTTCTTCCCATATTTACTACTTTCTTTGCAGGCAATCTCTAAGTTTTCTCTAACAGTAAGGTCAGGGAAAATTATCCTGTCTTCTGGTACGAATCCAATTCCTCGGCGGGCTATTTCGAATGGTTGTTTCCCTCTAATCTCTTCTCCTAAAAACTTTATACTTCCGGAGCGCGGAGGAGTAAGCCCCATGATACTTCTCAAGGTTGTAGTTTTGCCCACCCCATTTCTGCCCAATAAACATACTGCTTCTCCTTCTTCTATTTCTAAGGAAACGTCAAAAAGAATATGACTAAGTCCATAAAAAGTGTTGATACCCTTGATCTCCAAGAGCTTCATACTTCTTCCCCTAAATAAATCCTTTGTACCTCATTATTAGCTTTTACTTCCTCCGGCTTTCCCTGAGCAATAATCCTGCCTTGATGCATGACTCTTATTTTGTCGGATATACTAAAGACCACACTCATATCATGCTCTATAAAGAGCAGGGTTAATCCCTGTTCACGAGCTAATTTAAAGATTAGCTCAGTAGTTTTTTCCGTTTCTTCTGGGCTCATTCCTGCGGTGGGTTCATCCAACATAAGAAGCTTTGGTCGAGTAGCGAGGGCAATCCCCAATTCCAGCCGTTTCTGATCCCCGTGAGAAAGAAGGCCACCGAGGATGTATCTTTTATCAATAAGCCCAACGCTTTCTAATATTTCATTGGTCTTATTTACAACTGATTGAGGGGCGGGAGAAAAGATATTTTTTGTTTTTTTTTGTTGAGCGAGTACGGCTATTTGAACATTTTCAAAAGCACTCAAGCCGGGGAAAATATTTATACGCTGGAATGACCGGCCTAGTCCTCGGCGGCAGATTTCGCGGGTGGGTAACTCAGTTATATCTTCTCCGGCAAAAATAATCTTCCCTGCATCGCATTTTAACTTGCCGGTGAGTAAGTTAAACAAAGTGGTCTTGCCAGCTCCGTTGGGGCCGATAATTGAACTAATTTCTTTCTCTTCAATGAGGAGATCAACTTTATCTACAGCTTTAAGCCCGCCGAACGTTTTGCTAATTCCTTGCGCTTCCAATAATATCATTTCTTCATCTCACTTTTACTTAGGGAAAGGGCAGAATATTTTGCGCTTAAAAAACCGGCTACCCCTCCGCGCATAAAGAGCACCAAAAAAACTACAATCATCCCTAAGACTAAAGGCCAATATTCTGTGAAGCTTACGGTCAATTTATCAAAAATCACATAAAGGATTGATCCTAAGAGAGGTCCCCAAAAATTGTACATTCCGCCCAAGAGGCAAACGACTATAATATCTGCTCCTTTAACCCAGTGAGCATAAACAGGAAACACATTGCGATTAAAACCACAATACAGCGAGCCCGCTACTCCGAGAAAGAAGCTAGAGATTACGAAAGCGGCGAGTTGATATCTGCGCACATTAATGCCAATAAACTCCGCCCTTTCCGGATTTTCACGAATGGCTTGCAAGGCTTTGCCAAAAGAGGATTGACCAATAATTCGCAAGATGGCCAGACAGATAATGGTTAAAGCCAAGGTGAAGTAATAATAATTATTTATGGGCGCTAAGGACTCGGGTACCCTGATATTGACGATCCCATTATCACCCCCAGTGAAACTGTACCATTGAAAAATGATCATGTGGATGATCTGAGAAAAAGCAAGCGTGAGTAAAGCAAAGTAAATATGAGTGAGCCGGACGCAGAACCAACCTATTAGTAATCCAATAATGGCCGCGGCTATGGGTCCAGCAATAATGGCCAAACTAAAAACAACTTTACCTTTTACAATAAGCAGTGCTGTGGTATAAGCTCCTATAGCATATAGTCCAGCGGGACCAAAAGAAACCATACCCCCATAACCCATGAGTAAGTTTAAGCCACAAGCAGCCACAGCTAAAATTAGCATCTCTATAACTAAGCTGATATTTCCCAAACTTAAAAAAGAAGGGAGAAAGAGAAGGAAGGTTAAAATTATTACCAACGCCATTTTCCAAAGGCTATTAATTCTATTTTGCAAAAATTTCATGGAGATAAGGCCCTTAAATGAAGTTATTCAGGTCTGCCCATAAGACCCCATGGACGAATGATCAAGATGATAGCCATGATTATGAACCCCAGTCCTATTGCTACTTTAGGCACGATTACTATCCCCAGAGCATAAGCTAATCCAAAAATGACAGCTCCCAGAAAAGCTCCTAAAGTGCTACCTAATCCCCCAATAACTACAATAATGAAACATTCAATAATGATGGATGCGTCCATGCCCAGAATAACTGCGCTCATTGGAGCCATTAGGCTTCCGCCTAACCCGGCTAACCAGCATCCAACCATGAAGACAAAAGTATATATGAAGGGAATATTTATGCCGAGAGCATTTACCATTTCCGAATTATAGGTGGCCGCTCGAATAATTTTTCCTAATTTGGTGTAACGCAAGAGAGCCCAGAGGCCAATAAAAATGAAGATTCCCATCCCTATAACAAAAATATTATAAGATGGAAAGAGTACCCCACAGATATTGATTGGTTCTTGGAGCGGCCACGGAGGTGACACCATATGGATTTCAACACCCCAGATGAGCTTGCATATATCGCCGATAAATAGCACCAAACCGAAGGTAAGTATCCATTGGTACATTATATGCAAACCATAAATTCTTCTCAAAAGAAGAATTTCAATAATTCCGCCGAAAAGAGCCGCTCCTATAGGGGCTAAAATCAGGGCCCACCAAAAAATACCAGGTATTTGATTAAAAGTAGATGTTAACCAATAACACAAAAAGGCCCCTAACATATATATTGATCCATGAGCTAGGTTGAGGACTCTAAGGGTACCAAAAATGAGAGACAGTCCGGCAGCGGTAATGAAAACCACCATAGCTAAGCTGAGGCCACTTAAAAATTGTCTAAAGATATTTTCTATGACCACGCAAATCCACCCTATTTAGCTAAGGATCTTTGAGAATTAATCTTCCGCAAATTTTGCAATATAACTTACCCTGCGTCATGGCGAGCAAGACCTTCTAAGATCTTTAATAATAATTATTTTCCCTTGCTCGCCATAAGGATAGTAAAATTTGAATACGTTAAACAAGCTTTATTTTTCCCAGGGTCGCAAACCTGCTTTTTTAGCCTCTTCGCGAATTTTGGCAATTTCGGCGCATGTGCGATAAGTAGCTTCCGGATCAGCCGCAACTGTTATTTGAGTAACATGGGGAAATGGCAATTCAGAAGTAAAATCAACTAGCCCAACCCAGGTGGGAAGCATGGCCTGCTGATCACACGCTCGGATTTTTATTTTATCTAAAGGGGGATCAAAAGGAGCCCAAATTACTCTTCCTTTTAGGGCATCGATGATTTTCTCGGTATTAACTGCCCCAACTTCTTTAATGACCTCTGCTAAAGTATGCACTATTATATATTGGTTAATCGCTCCATAATTAGGGACAATCTTGGTTTTTTCCGAAAATTTGCGCACAAACTCTTTATTGCGAGGATTTTTCAAAGCCCAGTATGGATACCGACAGGTAGCTACCGCCCCTTTCGGATAGGGGTCGCCTTTCTTTACCTCATACCACGTTTCTGGATCGCCAGAGCATGAAGCGGATACGCGCATTTTGTCAAATAACCCCATACTCCAAGCTTGTTTAGTGAAACCTAAATCCATTCCCCCAAAAAAGGAGTGCTGCACTAATTCCGCCCCTGAACCTAACATTGTAGATATATAAGGCGTAAAGTCGGTCGTTCCCAAGGGTACCCAAACTTCGCGCACTACTACGGCATCAGGAATATATTTTTTATATATCTCCATAAAATCTCTGGCGGCTACTCTTCCCCATTCGTAATCAGGCCCGCTGACGCATATTTTTTTGAGGCCCCATTTTTGCGCGGCAAAACTTGCGGGGACACCATGATAGGGATAACTATTTGTCGAAAAGCGAAAAACATAGCGGTGGCCAAGTTCTTCGGTTGTCCGAGATGATTGCGCTATGTTAATGATAAATAGCTTCTTTTCTGTTAAACAATATCCGGCTATAGCTTGGGCTACAGCACTGCTTATAGTTCCGGTTAAAAAGTCAACCTTTTCATCTAATACCAACGACTTAGCTTCTCTCAATCCAACTTCCGGGCTAAGCTTATCATCGCGAGTGATTTGCTTTAATGGTCTTCCCAAGACGCCCCCGGCTTTATTTATTTCTTCCACGGCAATTTCTCCAGCAATTTGACAGCTTTTTCCGTACATGGCCATTGGGCCGCTTATTGAATGAACATGGCCAATAGTGATAGGCTTTTGGGCCAATGCCCATTCAATGGAAAAGGGAGATATAAACGCTAAGCATGCAAATATACCTATTAAAAAAATTGATGATTTTTTCATTTGGCCCCTCCTCTTTATTTTTTTTGGGAAATTCTCCAATTGCCAATTACTTGGCCGACCCTGGCTTCAATATATTAGAAATTATGCTTAAAAAGTCAAGTAATTTTCTTTTCCTTATTCCTTTACCTATTAAATTTTATTTAAAAGTTAAAACGCTAATTAGCCCGAGCAAAAAAGAAATAATAACTAAATTAGAAAGGAAAAAGACGAAAGAAATAATGAATCTAAATTTTTAAATCCTCATCAAAACCTTACAGGCAAAGATAAATAAATTATTACTCGGAGCAATTAAATATTTACACTTATCCCCCCGCGGTCGGGTCTTATCGACTCTCCCCATGCTTGAGGAGAAGGTTTGGGTGAGGCGTTAAAAACGGCAGATGTCATTTATTTAATGCTCCCATTAATAAAAAGGTGAAAACATGAATAAGAAATATACTAACCGACTTATTAATGAAGCAAGTCCTTATTTAAAACAACACGCCCATAATGCGGTGGACTGGTATCCTTGGGGGGAAGAAGCCCTTTCCCGCGCCCAGCGAGAAAATAAACCAATATTTTTAAGTATCGGTTATTCCTCGTGCCATTGGTGCCATGTAATGGAAAAAGAATGTTTTGCTAATGAAGAGATTGCTAAAATCATGAATGAAAGATTCATTAACATTAAAGTTGATCGGGAAGAAAGGCCTGATCTTGATGAAATTTATATGCATGCTGTGCAATTAATAACCGGAACTGGCGGTTGGCCTTTAAATATTTTTTTAACCCCTCACCTGGTCCCTTTCTTTGGAGGAACTTACTTTCCGCCCATTGATCGGAGAGGAATGGTCAGTTTTCCTAAAGTATTAATGGCCGTTTCGGAATATTACCGAACTCATCAGGAAGAAGCGGAGCGGGGAGGACTCAAGATAAAAGAAATCATCCAAAATATGATGAATTTAAACCACGTAGCCGGAGAACTTGATCCGCAAATAATAACTAAAGCCCAAGAAATTTTAGCCAGCCAGTTTGATCCGTTAAATGGAGGCTTTGGCCAAGCTCCGAAATTCCCTAATCCGCCTATCCTGCTTTTTCTTTTGCGGCAGAGAAAAAATATGGAAGCTCGGCAAATGGTAGAATTAACCTTAGAGAAAATGGCCCAAGGAGGAATTCATGATCACTTAGGGGGAGGATTTCACCGTTACGCGGTAGATGACCAATGGATTGTTCCCCATTTTGAGAAGATGCTTTATGATAATGCTTTGCTTGCCCGCGTTTATCTGGAAGCTTATCAAGCTACACAAAAAAGCATATATCTTCAAGTAGGTGAAAGAATTTTTGATTATATTTTGAAAGAAATGCGCGATCCCCAAGGAGGATTTTATTCCAGTCAAGATGCGGATAGCGAAGGGAGGGAAGGGAAATTTTTCCTGTGGACAAAGGAGGAAGTGCTATCTTTGTTAGGGAAAGACAAAGGAACTATTTTTAGCACTTATTATGGGATTAATGACGAGGGGAATTTTGAGGAAGGGAAAAATATTCTTTATATTGCCCAGCCTAAGGAGAAAGTGTCCGAGCTATTTGGCCTAGCCAGCGGAGAATTAGAAGACATATTATCTAAGGGAAGGAAAGTTCTCTTGGCTGAACGAGAAAAGAGAACTAAGCCGGCAACGGACAAAAAAATCATCACGGCTTGGAATGGATTAATGATCTCAGCTTTTGTTCTTAGTTTTGAAATAACCGGAAAGAGCTATTATTTACAAGTTGCTGCGGAGGCGGCTTCTTTTATCATAAAGAATATGAAGAGTAACGGCCTTTTATTTAGGGTTTGGGCCGAAGACAAGGCGCAAATTGCCGGTTTTGCCGATGATTATGCTTTTTTTATTCAGGCTCTTCTTGATCTTTACGAAGCCACCTTTGAGAAACGATATTTAAAAGAAGCAGAAGACCTTAACCGACAAATGATTGACCGGTTTTGGGATGAACAAAATGGCGGGTATTTTTATGCCGGAAAGGAAATTGAATCGTTGCTCGTTCGTCCTAAAAATATTTATGACCATATTCTGCCTTCGGCCAATTCAGTAGCGGTGGGTAACTTAATTAGGCTTTATTTTCTAAGGGGGGATCAGATTTTGCTGGAAAAGGCCCAAAAAATTCTAAGCCTATATTACCCCACCATGGGCGAAAATCCTTTAGCTTTTAGTTATATGCTATCCAGCCTGGACTTCTATTTTAACCCCACAGAGATAAAATTAATTGGTTTAAAGAATGATCCTAAAACACAAAGAATGTTTGAAAAGATATATAAAAAATATCTTCCCCATAAGATTTTAAAATTCCAAGATCTTCATGAATCACCAATGGACAATGCCTTTTCACCTCCCTCCGTAACTATCTGTCAAAGTTTTTCTTGCTTAGCCCCTTTGCATAATGAAACTGAGCTTGCAAGGGTTTTGGATAATCTTTAGCTTATACTGCAGCCCCAAATTTATTTTTTAATAATTTTTTTCATTTCTTTCTCTGGGTGCTCGACGAGCTCTGGAAAAGCCTCTGGTTAGAAATTGACCCATTTGTGTGCGGTAAGCCACCAGGGCTATCCTCCGAAAAATATTTTTTAATTCAACGTAGGGTAAGGGCTTGCCCCTTACCATTAATTTAATCCTGAAAATCTGCGTTCATCTGCATCCTATAATCTCCCCTAACCCCTCTTTAAAAAAGAGGGGAATAATCTCCCCTAACCCCTCTTTAGAAAAGAGGGGAATAATCTGCCCTGACCCTTCATTAAAAAAGAGGGGAAAATTTCTTCCAGTCACTCTTTGAAAAAGAGGGGAATTCCTCCCTTTTTTAAAGGAAAGTTAGGAGGTATTAAGAAAAGATCAAAAATTAATTTTTTTCAGGAGATGGGATGGTTATTAAGCGGCGTGTTTTGCGCCGATCCAAGATTTCAGCCAATAAGGGAAGCATTAAGGAACCACCTGGAAGGGTAAAGATAATCAAGACGGGAATGTAAAGGGATAACCTCTTTAAATGTTTTAAAAGGAGGTGCTTTTCTTCTTTGGTCCAATTCTGGCTGGTGTTGATTGGTTTGAAAAGGAGATAAAGAAATCCCTGAATATTCTGGGCTTCTTGGAAGAATATTGTTTTGTATCTTGAAATAAGCCATTTTAGAAAGCGGCGGAGCATAAATTTTGCTCATGATTGGATGGAGAGAATTAATGAGGAGAAGCATAATAGATTTTTTTATGATAATCAAGGAATTAAATTTAACAAATTAAAAAATTCACCGCAGAGCACGGAAAGCTTGGAGAGATATTTCTTCCAACCTCACCTTAAAATAAGGAGAGTAAGGTGGAGTTATAATTTTAATGCAAAAAGTTTGCGTTTATTTGCGCCCTATAATCTCCCCTAGCCCCTCTTTAAAAAAGAGGGGAATAATCTCCCCTAGCCCCTCTTTAGAAAAGATGGGAATAATCTCCCCTGACCCCTCTTTAAAAAAGAGGGGAATTCCTCTTTTTTAAAGGAGGTTAAGAGGGATGAAAGTTATCTTCATCTACGTCCATTAAAAAGTTGACAGCCTATTCATTAATATCGTATTAATAAAACTTTAGAAATTTTTGCCAAATGGAAATTTTAATTTTATTCATGTACTAAGGTGATAGAGGAGGCCTAATGGTTTTTAGAGAGGTAAACGTAAAAGCAGATGTCTTAATCATCGGCGGGGGCAGCGCTGGTGCCATGGCGGCGATCAGGGCTAAGGAGGTAGATCCTTCTCAGAAAGTAGTTGTCTTCGAAAAAGGGCATATCCTTTACAGTGGTTGTATAGCGCGGGGAATGGATGCTTTGAATATTGTCGCTGTCCCAGGGGTGACCACGCCGGAGCTTTATGTGGAATCAAATGGAATAGCTTGTGAAGGGATTATGGATGAGCCTGTAAACTACCGCATGGCCGAGCGTAGTTTCGCCATGATGAAGAAGTTGGAGAGCTGGGGAGTTTACTTCCCCCGAGATGAAAAAGGCCACTATGAACTTCTGCAAGTTCACCCCAAAGGCAAATTCTGCCTTTCTATGAAGGAGCCCGAGTTGAAGACTATTTTGGCCAAAAGGCTAATGAACTTGGGTGGTCAAGTGTTTAACAGAGTCATGGGTTTACAATTGATTGTTGAAGAAGGACGAGTAGCCGGCGCCATGGGGTTAAACATTCATACGGGGGAATTAATTGTTTGTCGTGCGGGAGCAGTAATCCTCTCCTCCGGAGGAACAGCTCGCTTTGGATTACCGAATAATGGCTATCTTTATGGAGTGTATGATTTTCCCGGAAATACGGGTGACGGCTATGCCATGGCATTCCGCGCGGGGGCCGAGCTTACTGGTTTTGAATACACCTTGAATTATTACATTATCAAAGATATTAATGCGCCTCTCCTTTATATAACGCTAACGCGCGGAGCGCATTTGCTCACGGCCATGGATGAGCATTTGGAAGATTCTCACCCCTCGATCAAATCGATGGTTTTAGAACATAGAAAAGATAAAGGTCCTCTGCGTATTCGGATGCGGCACCTGCCCGAATCGAAGATTAAAGAGATCGAAGACATCCTTTTTTCCACAGAGAGGCCAGTGCAGCAGCGCTTTTACGAAGGACGCGGGATTAATTTTCGCACGGGGGATATCGAACTTTGGCCCACCGAGTATTACCTTTGCGGGGGCCATGGCCTGACGGGGATTTTTGTAAACGAGAAGGCTGAGACCACCCTTCCCGGTTTATATGCGGCCGGAGATGTCTCCTTAGTAGCCAGAGGCCATTTGAGCGGCGCTTTCGTTTTTGGAGAGATTGCCGCAGAAGAAGCTACCGCCTTTGCCCAAAAACATCGGGTGAAAGAAATTAAGCTTAAAGAAGTGGAGCAACTTAAAAAAGACTTGGCGCAGCGGATGGAACAGAAAAACGGAGAGGTTTCCATTGAGGAATTTGAATATAAGGTGCGGCGGTTAATCAGTGATTATGTCACACCTCCTAAAAACGCTTATAAACTGAATATGGCCCTTTGGTGGATGGATCGTTTCCAAAAGGAGATTCGGGAAAAAGTTCGCGTGCGTCATATCCATGATTTATTCAAGATGTTAGAAGTGGAGAATATAATCCTCTGCGCTAAACTCTCGGCTACTGCTTCATTAGAGCGCCAGGAAAGTCGCTGGGGATTTTGGCATTACCGCGCTGATTTTCCGAAGAAAGATGATCAAAACTGGCTTAAACATATAATGCTTAAGCAAGAGACGCCAGGAGAAATCAAAGTAACTTATCGCCCAATAATTAAAAGGTAAGAAGGAGAGAAGATGGATATTAATTTGTTGACTAGCCTAAGCGATAACATAAGAATCGATAGGAATAAATGCAATGCCTGCGGGCGGTGCGTAGAAATATGCATTTTAGATAACCTTCGTCTGCAGTTATCGCCTTGCCGGCAGGCCTGCCCTTTAGGTATGAATTGCCAGGGATACATTCAGGATCTGGCCCGCGGGCAAGAAGCTAAAGGTTTAGAAAAAGTGCGCGAAACTATTCCTTTCGGGAAGATATTAGGCCGGGTATGCTCAAAACCTTGCGAATTCAATTGCTCGCGCATTAAATTTGACGGGCAGGCGGTAGCTATTCGCGACCTGAAGCGTTATTTAAGCGATCAAGAAGAAGAGTTCTTGCTGCCTATAATTGTTGAGGAGTTGCCTCAGAAAATAGCCATTATTGGAGCAGGACCGGCTGGGTTAACGGCCGCATACTACCTGCGCGCTAATGGTTTCCGCGTAGATCTTTTTGACAAAGAAGCGGCCCCTGGTGGACTCATGCGCTGGGCCATTCCTGAGTTTCGCCTTCCGCAGGAAATTCTTGATAAAGAACTGACCTTTTTGCCGAAGATGGGCATTTCTTTTAAGGGCCATAAAACTTTGGGAAAGGATTTGGAGTTGGCCGAATTAGAAAGGAATTATGACAGTATCCTTTTAGCCATTGGTGCTCAGGAAACAAGCCGGCTAAATGTTCCTGGAGAAGAGGGCGAAGGAATACTGCCTGTTTTGGAGTTTTTAAAGAGAGTGCGCGAAAAAGAAAAACTTTCCCTGGGACAAAGAGTATTAGTTATCGGCGGCGGAAATGCCGCTGTGGATGCCGCTCAGACAGCTTGGCGTCTGGGAGCGCAAAAAGTTATTTTAGTCTGCTTGGAAGATAGATCAGAGATGCCCGCTTTTCCTTGGAGCGTCGAGGAAGCAGTGGCCGAAGGAGTGGAATTGCTAAACGGGTGGGGGCCATGGCAGTTTCGCTTAGAAGGGAAAAAAGTAAGAGGACTATCTCTACAAAAGTGTGTGCGGGTTTTTGACTCCCAGGGTTTATTCGCTCCTATTTATGACCCCAAGACCACTATGGACTTACCAGCAGATACAGTTATCTTAGCTATCGGTCAAAAAATCGATTTAAATTTAATCCCGGCAGATCTCCGGGGAACAGAAGGGGTTATCTTCCATCCGGTAACTTATCAGACTAAAAACAAAAAAATTTTTATAGCTGGTGATTTTTCTCGTGGCCCTCGAACGATTGTAGAAGCAATGAGTCAGGGCAAAGAAGCAGCAATTTCTATTAAAAGGTTTTTACAAAATAATGACCTTGAATATGGGCGGGTAAATCGGAGTATTTATGAGTGGGAGTTTGAGGTAGATTTTAGCAAAGCAAGACCTCGGCCCAGAATGCCCATACCCCAAATTCCTGTTGAGCAACGAAGAGGATTTCAGGAGATAAGCAAGACTTATTCCCGGGCAGAAGCGGTAGCGGAAGCAGAAAGGTGTTTGAATTGTGGGGTTCCTTTTGGTTTGCGCACGTGCTGGTTCTGTCTGCCTTGTGAGATTGAATGTCCAGAAAAAGCGTTGTACGTGGAGATTCCTTATTTGCTGCGTTGAAATTTTAATTTAGGGGAGCAACTCACCGCCGAGGACGCGGAGAGCGCGGAGGAATTTAAAATAGAGGAAGGATTAAAATGATTTTCAAAAAAGACAGACGTCATCACTGCATCCGCCGGCATATTCACTGCTTACCATGATGAGGTCTTTTGGGGTTACTGGGGCAGAGCCTGGTGGCCAGCCAAGAGAAAGAACCTGATCTTCTTTACTCCCATATCTATAAACCGTAATTCCTTTGCATTTCAATTTATAAGCCATTAAATAAATTTTTTTAATTTCATCTACGGTAGCCTCGGGAGGTAAATTAATAGTTTTAGAAACAGAATTATCGCAATATTTCTGGAAAGCAGCTTGCACTTGGAGATGTTGTTCCGGGGGAATATCAAAAGCGGTAACGAAAATTTTCTGCATATCCCGCGGCAGGCCCTTAATCTTTTGTAAAGAACCTGTCTGAGCAATTTCCGCTATTATATCTTTGTGGTAAAACCCTTGTTTCTTCGCCATTTCTTCAAAGAGGGGATGAACTTCAAAGAACTTGGCACCGGAGAGTACATTACGGATATAACTTATGGCAAAAAGCGGCTCAATTCCGCTGGAGCAGCCCGCAATAATGCTTATGGTGCCCGTGGGCGCGATAGTATTGACGGTGGCATTACGCAAGCGCAGGCCTCGCCGGGCATAAATTGATTTGGGGAAATTGGGGAAGACTCCTCTTTCTTTGGCCAGACTAATGGAGGCTTTAATTGATTCTTGATGGATAAAACGCATTAGTTTTTGCGCAAAAGTAATGGCCCTCTTGTCCTGATAAGAAATTTTTAGACGAATCAAGAGGTCGGCAAAGCCCATCACTCCCAGGCCAACTTTCCGATTACCCATGGTAATTTGCCTGATAGCCGGCAAGGGGAATTTGTTTACTTCAATTACGTCATCCAAGAAGCGAATTCCCCAGCGGATACATTCTTTTAATTTATCCCAGTCAAGCTCCTCGCCGCGGATCATTTTGGCCAAATTAATAGAAGCTAAATTACAACTTTCATAAGGTAAAAGCGGAAGTTCTCCACAAGGGTTGGTAGCTTCAATATCTCCCAAGGCGGGAGTAGGGTTGTGCCGGTTGATCTCGTCTAAAAAAATTAGGCCAGGATCTCCGGTGAGCCAAGCGGCATTAGTGATGAGTTCAAAGATAGTGCGGGCTTTCAATTTTTTTACTTTAGTTTTGGTGCGGGGGTTAATTAAATAAAAGTAATCGTTATGGATGACTGCCTCCATGAATTGGTCAGTAACTCCCACCGAAAGATTGAAATTAGTAAATTGGTTTTTGGCCATCTTGGCTTCGATGAATTCGATGATGTCAGGATGATCGCAACGCAGAATGCCCATATTAGCGCCTCGTCTTTTCCCACCCTGAACAATTACTTCCGTGGCGCGATCAAAAATAGACATGAAAGAAACTGGCCCCGAGGCTTGTCCTTTGGTGGTAGAGACTAAGTCTCCTTTGGGGCGCAAACGGGAAAAACTGAATCCCGTCCCTCCGCCAGTCTGGTGAATTTTGGCCATGTTTTTTAAAGCATCAAAAATTCCTTCTATAGAATCATCTACGGGAATGACAAAGCAGGCGGAAAGCTGGCCCAAAGGAGCACCGGCATTCATTAAAGTAGGAGAATTAGGCATAAATTCGAGATTGCGCATTAACAAATAAAACTTTTCTTCCGCGGCCAAAGGAGAACAGGAGGACTTGAATCCCTTTTCTGCTTGAGCCACATGGGCAGCAACTCTTTGGAACATCTGGCTGGGAGTTTCAATGATATTTTGTTCATCATCGCGCAAAAGATAGCGTTTTCTTAATATCTCCATTGTGTTTACAGGGAGTTTGAGGTCATCTTTTATGCCCAAGACTGTTTTGGCCAGACGAATTTCGCTCCGTCTTTCCCGATAAAGAATATAAGCCTTAGCAATCTGGCTGAAGCCTTTCTCCATCAAGACTGTTTCGACCGTATCCTGGATGGTTTCTACGTGCAGAGTCTTTCCTTTATAAAGGAGGGATAGCTTTTGGATGACCGCTTCCGTTGCTTGCTCGGCTAATTCGTGCGCTTGTTCTTGATCCTGCAGGACTTCCCAAGCTGCCCGGAAGATGGCATTTCTGATTTTTTCTTTGTGGAAAGGAACGAAGGATCCGTCTCTTTTCTGGACTCTGGTAAATTTCATTTTTTCTTCTACCCCCTCTCCTCCATCCTCTCCCTCGAGAGACTGGCTCATATTTAATGAATGGCTAACTTTTGGCGAAGGCGTCCCCTCATCTCTCCTGATTCCTCTTTGGGAAATAAAGGAAGAGAATGAGTTACTTTTTTTTCATTATTGGAACCGTTAAACTCCCCTGGGGCATTAATATAATTCGTGGGTGCGAGCCCAAGCGCGCATAAGCCAGACGCAGAGCTTCTTCCATATCCTTCGCTGGGGTAAATAGCAAAGTACGCACTAATTCAGGATCTAAGTCGGAGACGAGAATGAATTGGGCTTTTTTCATTAATCTGGTAACAGCGTAGGCTTTATGGCCTCCGACAATAAAATTTTTCCGCACTTCTTCTTCTATTTTTGCCGGCGTTTTATATTCCTTCATCCAGCGCAAGTAATCATCTGAACCTACTCCTTCTACGCATTCTCCCAAAATAATTATCACTCCTCCTTCTCTGACCGCGAGCCAAGCATTGTCCATAGTCTTTTGGAGCTGGTAAACGTTAATATCTTTGGGGTAGCCACCACAGCTGGCAATGACCAGATCCGCTGGTTCCGAGATTTCTGCGCCGTAAATTTGTTCGACCAAGGCACAACCTTGTAAGTGGGCTTGAATGTAATCCCCGGCAAATACTTTAAGGAATTCCTTTTTTTCGTTGAGCACTACATTTAAGAGGAAAGAAGGCCGGCGCATTTCCGTTCCTTCAACTTGATCTTCATAAACGGGGTTCCCTTTAAGTTTTCCCAACCCTGCGCCAGGTTCCAGCATTAAAGCATGGTTGCGACAGATAGTTTCGAAAGAGGCCACTCCCGGAAGAAGGGCTTTCCTTCCTCCGCCAAAGCCGGCAAAAAAATGATAGACGATGCTGCCCGTTAAGATAATATGATCAGCTTCGACTACTTTTTTATGAAAATAAATGGGGGTTCCCCGAGATGTTTTACCTAAATAACTAAATTGGGAAGAATCCCGAGCATCGCTATTATACATCTTAACCCGCTTAGCCACTTTTTCCCCCACCAATTGGACCATCTCTTCCGGGGGCACTAAACGATGAGCTCCAACGGCAAACATGATAAACATGTCCTTATCGGGTATTCCGGCAGCATTTAATTCATCGAGAAGAATGGGCATAAAAATATGGCTATTAGCCACGCGGGTGGAGTCATTGACTAAAAAAGCTACTTTTTGGCCAGGACGAACGATTTCTCGCAAAGGAGGGGATTGAATCGGATGCCGAATAGCTTCTTTAATGGCTGTTTCTGGATCGGATAGGGGGGGAAAATCTTTAATCTTTAATTCATTTAATACCAGGTCCGCATTAAGGGCAAAAGAAATTTCTTTTTTCCCGTATTTGAATTTATATTCTTGGAGAGACATTTTTATTCTTTTCTCCTTTTTAATTATTTATTCCCAACCAATGGGTTCATATCCTTTTTCTCTTAGGCAGCGGTTGACAAATTCCTTTTGTACTGGAGAGGGCTCGGCAGATTTGAATAATCCGCGCATGAATCCCCAGGCGGCTCCTCCAGCTGCTCCTGCGCCTAATCCTCTGCCCAAATTGCCAGTAACTGCCCCAACAGCCCCCCCAACCACAGCTCCCGCAACTCCGCCTTTGGCCGTGCTTACAGCTATTTCTCCTTCTGGACGAGTCTTTACATAATTTTCGGCCTGGCGCATACACTCATCGATATCCTGTTTGGCCTGGACTTCTCCCACCGCTTGGAGATGACTATTGGGATATAGAACCGGGCGTTGGGTAGCGCAAGCAGCGAGGGAAAATAATAAAATTGAGATAGCAAATTTGTTCAAATTCATGTAAATATTTTGAAGGGTTTTAATGGTTTTATAATAGAATAAAAAAAACATTTAGTCAAAAGACAAAAAGCATGGAAGAAAGCGGATAACTCTCATGGAAGTTTACAGAAATAATTTGGAGAAAATAAAAAAAGAGGCTTTGGGTTTTTATATTTTTGAAGAGCCGGTTTTTGAGGAGGGGGAGCATCCGGAAAACTTTATTGATTATGAATGTGCTTTTGCCGCGTATCATATTAAAAAAATCCAGCCTAAATCTATCTTGGACATTGGCTCTTATCGTCATTTTATTCTGGGCTTGCTGGCTCATTTCTCGGTGACTAGTATGGATGTTCGGCCACGTAAATGTTCCTTACCCGGCGAAACTATTTTAAATGGCGATGCCCAGAAGATTCCTCTCCCCGATAATTCCTTTGATTTAGTCCTTTCTCTTTGTGCGTTAGAGCATTTTGGATTGGGCCGTTATGGAGATGCCCTAGATTGGCAAGCTGACCAAAAAGCCTTGGCGGAAATGAGGCGAGTTTTAAAACCAGGGGGAAGACTGATCTTTTCCACAACTATCCACCGTGCCCAGCCCGCCATAGCTTTTAATGCTCATCGCATTTATACTCATGAAATGCTTAAATCTTTTTGTAAAGGTATGATTTGCATCGAAGAGAAATTTTATAGCCACGGGCAAAGGAGCTATTGCTCCTTTGCCGCAGTAACCAACGACCCTAAATGGTGGGATGTTTATCTGGGGTGCTGGCAGAAAAAGTAAATCTTTAGTATTTGCTCAACAAATATTCCACGCTCTTCTTATGGTTAGCGACAGTCTCTTCATAAGTGTTTCCTGGTACTAACTCTATGGCCACATAATAGGACTTATTTTTAACCATTACATCAAATATAATCCCAAAATCTAATTCGTTGTCGGCCAGGTAGGGGAGGGCTTTATGTTCGGCCGAAGAAGTTTTGGCATGAATATAGGGCATTTTCTTGGCGTGCTTTTCTAAAAAGGCTCGGGCTGCTTCTGGAGGAGTATAAACCCGAGAAACAGCAAAGAAGTTGGCCGTATCAAACTGCCAATAGACATTAGAATTAACATTGGCGAAAAATTCGGTAAGGCCAAAAGAACCTAAGCCATCGCCTTTAATGACTTCAAAGGAGTTTTCAGCAACGTAACGCAAACAATGAGAACTTGCCAAGTTTCCTGCTTTATCCGCCCGCTTGACAACTTTATAGAACTCATCCAAATTCCAGGCGGTTTTTTTCGGATTAGTGCCAAATTCACCTCCGGCAGCTAATGTGCGAATGGTGCGCGGGCCTTTGAAAACCAGGGCATTAGCCACGCCCCGAGAAAAAATTTCCCAGAAAGTAGGATCAAGTAATCCCACCTGCAAGGCATAACCTATCTCTATTTTTTTGCTTTCGGCATAGGCAGCTAATTGTTTGCATTCTTCATAAGTTAAAGTGGCGCTAGGGTCGCGAAGTTCAATCCAGGGGAAGCCAATTTCGGCGGCCAAATCAACCATCTTTTTGGCATTATCCAAAGAAACGGGTAAAAATTTTAAAAAATTCGTGGTGGTAAAACCAATTTTTAATTGCGGGTACTTGTTAAGAACCACTTTTTTCTCTGCGGAAAATACTGGTCCAGCAGAAAGAATAAAACTTGCTATCATTAGACCAATTAACAAGATTGTCCTTAAGTTTTTTCCTCTGGCGCTCATTTTTTACCTCCTTTTTTGTTATTTAAAATTTCTTAATTTAACCAAAGTTTACTCTGCTAAAAGGAAATCGTCAATAGGGATTTTTACGGAGTTTTGATTACTTTTTAATTTCAACCTGAGCTGGGATTGATAAATCCTCGGTTGGCTCAGGCCTGCCTTTGGCCGTTTCTCAACTTTGCGACATAGTCTCGAGACAAGGAGGGCGATAGATATGGTTTGGCGTTGACAATTAGAAAATATTTCTTAGAATGGGGAGTGAGCAGATAAAAACATGGAGGTTATGTGGATGAGGGCAAGAACCGAGAAGAAATTTGCGCGCCGGGAATTTTTAAAGATTATGGCAGCTGCTGGAGCGGGAGCGGTTTTTTCCAGTATGCCACAAATTAAAGCCCAGGCCGCTTCCAAATACCCTCATTGGGGTAAAGTGGTTCTCGTTAGAGATGATAAAGCTACGGAAGGATCCAATGTCAATCAAGCAATAATTAATAATATGCTCAACGAAGCAATTAATGTTCTTACAGATGGTGGTGGATGGAACTCTCTTTTCCCTAATTTCCAAGTTGGTGAAACTGTGGCCATTAAGGTAAATTGCCTTGCCCGCAGAATGAGCACGCATTGGGAAATCATTGAGGAAATAATCAATGGACTGATAAAAGTTGGGTTTCGTCCTAAGGATATCGTCGTTTATGATACTTTTGCTTCCTTAATAAAAGCTCCTAAATATGAACTTAAAACAGATCCTGAAAATTTACGGGTTATGGCCACTGATCAATTGAAAGATCCTTATGATCGAAACAAGCCTTTTGATCTGGAGGGAAACCCGGCTTATCTTAGCCGAATTATCACCGACGCTACATACATAATAAACGCGCCCATTTTGAAGGAACATTTTGAAGCTGGCTTAACATTTGCCCTCAAGAATCATGTGGGTTCGGTAGATAATGCTAAAAAGTTATTTCATGAAGACCCTGAGCCAGGGAATTTTATTCATGCTTTTTTAGGAAGAGGAAAGCCTAAGCAGAAACGGATTGCCCTTATTAACGCAGCTCCCGATATTAAAAATAAAACTAAGTTAATAGTAGGCGATGCCCTATTTGGAATTTATCAACGAGGGCCAGATGGTAGTCCGCAGTTTACCTATAATGGGTTGATTATCGGAACAGACCCAGTGGCCCTTGACCATCAGGCCAGAAAAATCATTAATGAAGAGAGAGCGAAGAGAGATATGCCACCTATAAAAGCTGAACATATTGAAATAGCGGCTCAATTAGGCCTGGGAGCTTCAAGGGAAGAAATGAAAGTTGTTTCCCTTTATAAGAAAGGATCCTAAGAATGTCCAGCTTTTTATGGGTTTTTGGGCTTTTTTTCTTAGCTTTCTCTTGCTCTCCGCCGATGGGATTGAAACCGGGTGAGACATGGCGAGCAGCTAATTTACTTCCTGACGATATTCCTGGCTGGAAAAAACTTGGGCCTCTCTCAGAGGCGAACAGTCATGAGGAACTCTTTAACTGCATTAATGGGGGAGCAACCATATTTATAAAATATGGTTTGCAAAGTTATGCCGGTCAAATCTATCATAATCAAGATGGAGTGGAAGTTGAGATCGGCGTATTCCTTTTTGGTGAAAAAGAAAAGGCCCGCCAACTTTTCCTTGACCCACTGATGAAGCCTCGTTTGAGCAAGAAATTGGAAAATTTGGGAGAGGATGCCCGATTGGATGAAAGCGCCTTATTCTACAATATAATCGAATTCATCAAAGACCGCTTTTTTGTCAGAATAACAATCCAGGACAAAAGTAATTCTTCGATCAAGATGGCCAGCGAATTTGCCAGCCATATTCTGCAGAAGATCAATAACCTGCCTTAACCCTCCCGGGCCTCCCCTTAAAATATTTTTATCTGAGCCATGCCCGGATTTATCAATCCCGTCTCGGGTTAAGATTTTAAAAGTGGTGGACGGTTAGTCTCTTTAATTTATTGACTTGGAAAATATGTTCATCTATAAAATAGAGATAGGTAAATTTCAAAATTTAAGGGGGTAATTATGAAGAAAAAATCAAGAACTTTGCTAATCTATTTAGTAATGGGATTTTTCTGTCTGCTGGGAACCGGAAATAATATTTGGGCCGGAGAATATCCAGAAAAACCTGTCAAGCTCATAGTTCCTTGGGCTGCTGGTGGGGATACGGATGTGCTTATGAGGATTATCGCTCACTATGCGGGAAAATACCTCGGCCAACCAATGGTTGTTGTAAACGTAGGCGGCGTGGGGGGAACCCTGGGGGCGCGTCAAGGAAAAGATGCTAAACCAGATGGATATACACTAACGGCGACCCACGAATCTGTAATTACTTCATATATAGTGGGAGTTGCGGAATTCAATTACTCTCAATTTCAGCCTGTTGCTAATATGATAGCTACGCCAGCTATTGTGGCCGCAAGACCCGATGCTCCTTGGAACAATATGAAAGACTTGATCGCCGATGCCAAAAAGAAACCTGGAGAGATTAAATTTGGGGCAACGCTAGGTTCGACCAGTCATTTCTTTCCTTTGATGATTGCTCATGAAGCGGGCATAGAATTTAAAATTGTGGGGTATGAAGGTACGGCTGAGCGCCAGACCGCACTTTTGGGTGGTTTTATTGATTTAGGGGAAAGTAATCCTGCTTCGGGGAAAAAATATTTCGAAGCCAAAAAATTAAAAGGATTAGGAATTGCTCGTGCCCAGCGACATCCCCTGCTTCCCGATATGCCTACTCTAAAGGAACAGGGGTTAAACGTTATTTTCGAGGTTAATCGAGGGATTTGTGCCCCCCTCAATACTCCCCAGGCTATTGTAGATAAATTAGCGGCTGCTTTTAAAAAGGCTGCCGAAGATCCAGAGTTGAAAGAAAAAATTAAAGAACATGGCACATTAGTTAATTTTTTACCGCCCGCTGAGTATAAAAAGCATATTGAAGAAGAGACCAAAAAATATACTATGTTGGCCAAGAAGTTCGGCCTGGAGGGTTTATTGAAGAAAAAGTAAGGAGGATCACACTGGGGGCAAGGGGTAATCCCTTGCCCAATAAATTTAAAGGATGGTGAGGAGCTATTGTGAAGGCAGATAGATATATCGGCATAATTTTAATAATTTTTAGTGCCTTTATGTATACCCAAACTTTCAAATTTCCTCCGGCCATGCTAGGAACTTTGGGAGCAGGCTTTTTCCCTAAAATACTTTTTACGCTTTTAGGTTTAGCTGGCCTTGGATTAATAATAGGCAGCTTCATCCAAAATAAAAAAAGGCCATTGGAAAAGACCTTTTCTCTAAGAGTTGCTTTGCAAAGGCACTCTCTGGTGATTTTAAGTTTCGTTCTGGTTTTCATTTACATCGTAGCCATGCATTTTTTGGGGTTTTTATGGGCAACCCTTGGCTTCATGATTTCCTTGATGTGGTTCTTAAGCCCCAGGAAAATAAAGAGCCTTCCCCTAATAATAATCATCTCTTGCGGATTGACATTCGTTATTTACTATTCCTTTCTTAAATTACTGCAGATATTTTTACCAGAGGGCGTAGTTTTTTAAAATTTTATAGAGGGAGGAAATGCTGGACTTAATTCTCTTAGGTTTAAAAGAAATTTTTCAACCCTATCCTTTAATTTTTCTCTTCTTCGGAACAATTGCCGGAATTGTGGTGGGTTGTATTCCGGGTTTTACGGTGACCATGGGTGCGGCTCTCCTTTTGCCGCTCACCTTCGGTATGAAATCTATAGAAGGATTAGCGGCTATGATTGGCGTATTAGTCGGGGGATTAGCCGGTGGCCAGATTTCGGGTATTCTCATTGGCATACCAGGAACACCCTCCTCAGTAGCCACGGTCTTTGATGGGTACCCCATGGCCAAGAAAGGGGAGGCAGGTAATGCTTTATGTTTGGGAGTTTGGGCATCTTTCTTTGGTGGGATAATAAGCGCTTTTTTGCTCCTCTTTTTTGCCCCCCCATTGGCTAGTATGGCTTTGAAGTTTGGACCATGGGAATTTTTCTCTTTGGTGGCTTTTGGTTTAACTATCATTGCCAGCCTTTCTGGAGAGTCGCTTTTGAAAGGGTTAATCTCTGGTCTTTTAGGTCTGATTGCAGCCACCGTCGGGGCCGATCCCATAACCGGAGTTTTGCGCTTCGACTTTGGTATTTATGGGTTGAGTGGCGGATTTTCTTTTTTGCCTGTCCTTATAGGCCTCTTCGCTTTTTCAGAGTTGATGAGCAATTTGGAAAAAAAAGAAAGGTCTACAGAAAAGCTTATCTTGAATCCAAATCTAAGCTTTTCATCCCCCAAAATGATCCGGACAATTTTCAGTCAACCGGTTAATCTAATTCGTTCTTCTTTAATTGGTGCTTTTATTGGTGTTCTTCCTGGAGCGGGGGCGAGCATCTCGAATATTTTGAGCTATGATCAAGCCATGAAGGGCTCTAAGTATCCGGAAAAGTTTGGCACAGGGATCCCTGACGGGATTATCGCTTCGGAGTCAGCTAATAATGCTACGGGTGGTGGAGCCCTCATTCCAGCCATGGCCTTAGGAGTTCCTGGAGACGCCGTGACGGCCATTATGCTGGGCGCCCTTATCCTCCATGGCATCCAACCTGGTCCCATGTTAATCGTTGAATTCCCAGGGCTGGTTTACGGGGTGATCATGGCTTTTTTCTTAGCCCATTTCTTCATGGCTGGAGTACAGCTTTATGGCATCAGTCTTTTCGTGCGCTTAACTCGCCTTCCCTTATATATTTTGGTTCCCTCCATAGTGGTCTTCTGCGTCGTGGGGTCATTTGCCATTCATAATCGCTTCTTCGATATTTGGGTGCTTTTCATATTCGGAATCCTGGGGTATTTAATGAAAAAGTTTGGCTTTCCTTTAACCCCTTTAATCTTAGGGATAATATTGGGCCCCTTAGCTGAGAAGAATTTGCGCCGAGCATTACAAACAAGTAGCGATCTATCTCTATTTTTTACCAGGCCGATTTCGTTGATTTTTTTGATCTTAGCTTTGATTTCCATTCTTTATCCTTTCTACCAGCGTTATAAAAAGGGAAAAGTGAAACAAAATTGAAGGGAGATAATTCATGAATAAACAGGGATTCGTTGCTCACCGACCAGTAGTCATGGGCACTAATTGGATGATTACCTCCGGTCATCCCTTGGCCTCTCAGGCAGGAGCAGCCATCTTGGAGAGAGGCGGCCAAGCTATTGACGCAGCTATTGCGGCTAATGCCGTTTTATGCGTGGTCAGGCCTCATATGTGTGGCTTGGGTGGTGATGCCTTTATCATCTTTTACCAGGCCAAAGACAAAAAAGTAGAGGTTTTGAATGCCAGCGGCCGTTCGCCTTTTGCTGCTACTCGAGAATTTTATGTGGAGCAAGGTTTTCAGAATATCCCTGCACGAGGAATTCTTACGGCAACTGTGCCGGGCGTAGTAGATGGTTGGGTGGCTGCTTTAGAAAAATATGGCTCTTTACCCTTAGCCGAGCTTCTCCAGAAAGCCATTCTATATGCAGAAAAGGGATTTCCCGTTTACAAGGAATTGAGTCAAGTAATTGCCCAGGAGGCAGAATTATTGCAAAAGTCGCCGGACGCGGGAAGGATTTTTTTAAAGAATGGCCGCCCCCCCCAGGTGGGTGAGCTCCTTGTCCAGCCCGAGCTAGCAGCATCTTTTAAAAAAATTGCCCGGCAGGGAAGAAAAGTTTTTTATGAAGGTGAGATCGCGGAAGCCATCGTAAATTTTTCCCGAGAAATAGGCGGCTTGTTTGCGGAGAGGGACTTAATTGAACACCGGGCAACTTGGGTTTCCCCTATAGAAACTACCTACCGAGGTTACCGTGTCTTAGCTATCCCGCCTAATTCGCAAGGTGTGGCCTTGCTTATGCAGCTCAACATGATCGAGAACTTCGATTTAAAGAAATTGGGACATAATAGCGCCGATTATGTGCATCTGTTAGTAGAAGCTAAAAAATTGGCTTTTGCTGACCGGGATCGTTATGTGGGCGACCCCGATTTTCATCCTGTTCCCGTTGAAAAGATGATAGCCAAAGAGTACGGCTTTAGGCAGAGCTCCCGGATTGACTTTAATAAGGCTGCTTCTTTTGTATCTCCTACCGAATTTTCAATGGGGGGAGGAGACACCATCTATTTAGCCGTGGTGGATAAAGAGGGAAACGCCGTCTCGATGATCCAGAGCCTTTATGAAGCTTTTGGGAGCGGGGTAGTCGTTAAAGGAACAGGCATCCTGCTGCATAATCGGGGAAGAGGATTTAATCTCGAAGCTAATCACCCCAATTGTTTACAACCTCACAAGAGACCATATCATACTCTATCTCCTTGTTTGGTGATGAAAGATGATCTTCCCTTCATGGTCTTGGGCACTCCTGGGGCCGATGGCCAAACGCAAACCATCACGCAAGTTTTAGCAAACTTTATTGATTTCGGTGCAGATATCCAAGAGGCGATAGAAGCGCCGCGCTGGCGGAGTTTTCCGGGGACACGCTTGGCCATTGAAGACCGCTTTCCGGCCGAAGTCTTTGATAAATTAAAGAGCAAAGGCCATGAGTTAGAAATCCTGCCCGCTTATTCGGCGGTCTGCGGAGGCGCTCAGGGAATTATCCTGGACCATAAAAATGGAGTTTTAATGGGAGGAGCAGATCCCCGGCGACATGGGTATGTAATCGGTAGTTGAAGTTTCAGATTATTTCTTGTTCTTTTAATTGGCGTACTTCTGCGCTCGAGTAACCAAGAAGAGAAGTAAGAATTTCCTCGTTATTTTCGCCTAACAACGGGGGAGGGGCAGTCACTTCAATTCTACTATCCGAAAATGTTACTGGCGGGCCGACTGCTTTTACTTTTCCATAAAGAGGATGCTCTATTTCTTTTACTAAGCCCAGATGTTGCACTTGGGGATCAGCAAAGACCCGATCAAAAGTATTGATAGGACCGCAGGGTATACCGGCCTGATCGAATAAAGGAATCCATTCTTCTACAGTCTTTTCCGCTAACTTCCGATCTATAATTTCCATTAAAGCTTGTCTATTCTGGAGGCGGCGGGAATTGTCGGCGAAACGGGGATCATCTTGTAATTCTTCCATATCCAATAGCTTACAAAAAGACTTCCACATACGTTCGTTGATGATGCCGAAGATAAGAAAGTCATCTTTAGCTCGGTGGGCTTCATAAGGAACGATGTTAGGGTGCGCGCTCCCCCAACGCCGAGGAATGATTCCGCCAATTAAATAATTAGAACCTATATTGATAAGGGTGGCTAATTGCATGGCTAAAAGGTTAATCGAGATGCGCTGGCCTTGGCCCGTTTTTTCCCGTTGGAAGAGGACTGAGGCAATAGCCCCAAAAGCATAAAGACCGGTGAGTACATCGATTAAAGGAACGCCTATCTTAACAGGTTCACCATCTGGAGGACCAGTTATAGACATCAATCCGCCAATGGCGGAGACGATCACATCTACGCCCGGCTTATCCCGGTATGGACCATCTGTCCCGTAACCTGTAATATCGCAATAAATTAAAGCGGGGTTTATCTTCTGCAAGATTGCATAACCTATACCCAATTCATCCATGGTGCCTGGCCGAAAATTTTCTATCACTACATCAGCTTTCGATACCAGTTGCTTAAAAATTTCGCTGCCTTGCGGGTGCTTAAAATTTAAGGTTAAGCTTTTTTTATTCCGGTTAATGGAGATAAAATAGGCGCTAACTTTATCGGCAACCCAAGGAGGACCCCAGGAGCGGCTCTCATCACCGATTTTCGGTTGCTCTATTTTTATCACCTCTGCCCCCAGGTCGCCCATGACCATGGAACAATATGGACCGGCAATGATCCGGGTCAGATCAAGGACCCGAATTCCCTGCAGAGGTGGATTAGATTTAGAATTTTCTTTCATCTCATCTCCTTGTTTGGCAAAAGATAAATTCTAATTGATCAGATACCATATTTCCCAAATTTTGGCAACGAAAGGGATGTCTTCCTGACTGTTTGTTCCCGTCTGAGCCATGTTTTGCTGTTTTTTAATAAACTGCTCGGCGGGCAAATATATAAGAATCTTATTTTTTCGTATCTACTCCCCCTGCCCCTCTTAACTTAATAGGGGGTGGTATATTTAGGAAGCGATAAGCCTTTCCTTTTCGCTAGGAGAGAAAGGCGTGGTGAGGAATTACCGGTCAGAGAATCTTCGTTTTGACTTTTATTATAGATTAGCCTATACTGCTAAAAAATAATAAGAGGCAGATCGACGCAGAATTTCAGGATTAAAATAATCAGGAAGGGGGAATAAATATGCCTTTAATGACTACCAAGCCGATGTTTGATCTGGCTTATGCTGGCGGTTTTGCGATAGGTGCTTTCAATGTGAATAATATGGAAATTACCCAAGGAATTATCGAAGCCTGCGCCTTAGAAAAGAGCCCCTTAATTTTGCAGATATCTAAGGGGGCACGTAAATATGCGAACATGCGCTACCTGAGACACATAATCCAAGCAGCCGTAGAAGAATACCCCGAACTGCCCATTGCTATCCACCTTGATCATGGAGACACGGTGGAATTAGTAGAGTCTTGTCTGCAAGAGGGATTTACGAGTGTCATGATCGATGGTTCCCATCTGCCTTATGAAGAAAATGTCAGATTGACAACAGCCGTTGTCCAGAAAGCTCATCCAGAGGGAGTTCCGGTTGAAGGGGAACTCGGGGTGCTGGGGGGAATAGAAGAACACGTGGTTGGTTTAAAAGCCGAGGAATATGAGAAAAGCGTAGAAAAATTTTTGACTGACCCCAGGCAAGCCGCAGATTTTTGGCAGAGAACAGGGGTAGATAGTTTGGCTATTGCTATTGGGACCAGCCACGGCGCCTATAAATTTAAACATGAGGCCAAATTAGCGATGGACCGCATTGAACAAATCATGAAGACCTGTCCGGGCCTTCCTTTGGTAATGCATGGCTCTTCCAGCGTTCCGCAAGAATTTATTGATTTGATTAATAAATATGGTGGGAACATGCCTAATGCCATGGGTGTACCGGAGGAACAGATTCATATGGCAGTGACTAAATATGGGGTATGCAAAGTGAATATCGATACCGATTTGCGCTTGGCCTTGACGGCCAAAATTCGAGAAGTTTTTGCCACTAAGCCTGCTGAATTTGATCCGCGTAATTACCTTGGTCCGGGGCGCAAAGCAATTACTGAGATGGTTCGTCATAAACTGCATGTTCTTAACTGTGCCGGGAAAGCTGAGGTGGTAATTAAACAATGGCAGAAATTGGGCCGGCCTTTGCCACGCTATTATTTAAAATAACTTCATCAGCAGAAAAGGGAATAAATATGCCGCAAATTACGGTAACTGAACATCTTCTTTGGCACCAAAAAGAATCCCCCATGGCCACCGGCCGTTTTACCAGGCTTTTGAATGAGCTTATCTTGGCTGCCAAGATTATTTCCCGAGAAGTAAATAAAGCGGGCTTAGTAGATATTCTTGGTTTTACGGGCGAGGTTAATGTCCAAGGGGAAGAAGTAAGGCGTCTGGATGAATTCGCTAACCGCGTGCTCATTCATCGCTTGGAAAGAGCAGGCGTGCTTTGTGCCATGGCTTCGGAAGAAAATGCGGACTTAATAGAAATTCCCCCATCTTTCCCCATGGGAGATTACATCTTGATTTTTGACCCTCTTGATGGATCTTCCAATATAGACGTTAATGTATCTATCGGTACGATTTTTTCCATTTATCGGCGCCTTGGGGCCAGCGGAAAAAGAGTAACTATGGACGAAGTGCTCCAGAAAGGTTCTCGGCAAGTAGCCGCTGGGTATTTTGTTTATGGTTCATCGACGATGATGGTATATACTACTGGGCAAGGGGTACATGGTTTTACTCTCGACCCAGGCGTTGGAGAATTTCTGCTTTCCCATCCCAACATTAAAATTCCCGAAAAAGGCAAGATATATTCCGTCAATGAAGCTAATTGGTCCTATTGGGATGAGCCTACCCGTCAAGTTATTTCTTATTTTAAAAGTCCTGAGAACGAACGGGGAGAACCTTATACCCTACGCTATATTGGTTCTTTAGTTGCGGACTTTCATCGTAACTTGCTCAGCGGAGGTATATTTATGTACCCGGCAGATTTCCGCAATTCCAAGAAGCCCCGGGGCAAACTCCGTCTCATGTGCGAGGCTAATCCCTTGGCTATGATAGTTCAAGAAGCCGGCGGCTTGGCCACCGATGGAATTAACTCCATCTTGGAGATTGAGCCGCAAGAACTGCACCAACGCGTGCCGCTCTTTATTGGATCCAAAAGAGATGTGCTGAAAGTGGCGGAAATATATCGGCAGAATTTAAATTTAAATAATATAGAAACGCGCTCGCATGGTTAGCTTTAATTTATTGTTGATTATCTTTCTGTTGCTTTATGCCGCTCGGGCCGTTTTTCAATATTACTTAAACTATTTGAATATCTCTTACCTGCGCCTTCATGGCGCCCAGGTTCCCCAGGTCTTTCGAGATTTTGTCGACCAAGAGAAATTGGCCAAAATTTCTGCTTACAATCTGGAAAGCGCAAATTTCAGCATGCGGGAATCTATATTGAGCCAAGCCTTCTTTTTGGTAATTTTACTTTCCGGGTTCTTGCCTTGCTTGGTGGCCACGATCTCGCCATGGAAATTAAGTTCCCAGGTTTCGGGATTGATTTTTTGGGGCATTTTAGGCATTATTTCGATTCTTTGGCAGATTCCTTTTAGTCTCTATGATAACTTCGTCATCGAAGCTAAATATGGGTTTAATACGAAAACTTTTAAATTATGGGCAATTGATCTTCTCAAGAGCTTGTTGATTTCCTTTGTCTTGGGAGGTCTCCTTCTTTATCTATTATTATCACTAATCGATTTTAGCGGAGATTTTTGGTGGTTTTGGGCTTGGATTGTATTGGGTTTGGTTGAGTTGTTGATTATTTTTCTATATCCCGTATTAATTGCCCCCTGGTTTAATAAATTTACCCCTATTAATGATGAAGATTTGAAGAAAAGCATTGGGTATTTACTGGAAAAAGCGGGGCTAAGGGCCAAAGGCATTTTCCAAATGGATGCCAGCAAAAGAAGTCGACATACTAATGCTTACTTTACGGGTCTGGGCAAAAGCAAAAGAATAATCCTCTTTGATACCCTGCTCAATGCCCATCCTAAAGAAGAGATTTTAGCTATTCTGGCCCATGAAATTGGTCATTGGAAGAAAGGGCATCTTATAAAACAACTTATTTTAACTGAGCTAATTTCTTTAATTGGCCTTTATTTAGCGGCCAAATTACTCGCCTGGCCCCATTTATACCAGACTTTCGGCTTTGCCGAATCCCTTCCCTATGTGGGTCTTCTATTGATTGGGGCTTTGGCCAGCCCCTTGGGATATTTTCTCACGCCTTTGGGAGCAGCGATTTCTCGAAAGTATGAACGAGAGGCTGATGAATTTTCTTGGAAACTCATGGGCCGCAAAGAGGCTATGATTAATGCTCTGAAAAGATTGGGAGTGGATAACCTCAGCAATTTGAATCCTCATCCCACATTTGCTTGGTTTTATTATTCCCATCCCCCGCTTCTGGAGAGGATTAATTATATTTTAAGCAAATAATTTGCCGCCGAGGACTAATCTTCCTCATCCCTTCTCTAAATTTAACTCCGCAGTATCTTCCCTTATTGAGACTGTGTCATAATCAAAAAAATTACTAACACTTGGTGAATGGGGCCAGAGGCAGGCCAGAGGCAAGCCAGAGGCAGGCCCTTGAATTACGGGCAAATATGGAATAATGGAATGATGAAATACACTCCCCTCTTTTCTAAAGAGGGGCGGGGGAGATTATAGGACGCAGATGAACGCAGATTTTCCGGATTAAAAATAATTATTTAATATTCTCTTTTTCTCTGTGTGCTCCGTGCCCTCTGTGGCTAATATTAATAAAATAATTCTCTGCGTTCTCTGCGTGCTTTGCGGTGATTTATAATCCCTCCTTACCTCCCTTTAGAAAAGGGAGGAAGCGCACCCCTCTTTTCTAAAGAGGGGACGGGGGAGATTATAGGACGCAGATGAACGCCGATTTTCCGGATTAAAAATAATTATTTTATTTCTCTCTGTACTAACTACTTGCAAATACTTTAAATTTTATTAAGAAAAAGGATGACTTTCCCAGAGCTCGCCGAGCGCCCAGAGAAATAAATGAAAAAAAATATTAAAAAATATAAATTTTTGCTCTGCGTTCTCTGTGGGCTCTGCGAGAAATAAATTTTTGGTTGCGGCTTTGCCGCGCTGGGTGCTCTGGGGCTCATAATTGAAAAATTCTCTGCGCCCTCAGCGTTCTCGGCGGCGAAACATTTCCGCATTTATGGCCTGCCGCATATGGCAAGGGATGAACCCTTGCCCCCCGAACCTGATCTATTAGCCATCTCCGAATTTTATAACTCCGCACCCCCCTATTAACTTAAGAGAGGGAAAGGAGGGTGTTAAGGTAAGAGGGGGCGGGGGGATAAATACAATTGACTTGAGCTTTTAGATAATTATAATGTTTAATTACTCCCTGCTCTGATAAAAATTTTGCATGTTAAAAAAAGAGGAGGTGTTTTATGTTAAGAGAATTTACTGCCCGAAAGTTTGGCACAATTATTCTATCAATTTTCAGTTTGCTGATGCTTATTGGCTCAGCTGGGGCTAGCCCAAAAGGGAAATTAGTTTGTGCTTTATCTACAGATCTTAGCACTTTAGATCCGCAAAATCATAACATTCGGGTCAATTACATCATTGGCTGGCACCTTTACGATAATTTAGTGATGCGCAACCAAAAGACTATGAAGATTGAACCTCATTTAGCAGAATCGTGGAGAATTATTGACGACTTTACTTGGGAGTTTAAGCTACGGAAAGGAATTAAATTTGATAATGGCGAACCTTTTAATGCCGAGTGTGTGAAATTTACTATTGAGCGGGGATTGGACCCCAAATGTCCACAAAGGCCCACAGTTTCTTGGATTAAGGAAGTCAAAGTTATCGATGATTACACAGTTAGGTTAATAACGCATACTCCATATCCAGTAGCCCTCGAAAGGCTGGCCAATTACCAGATGTTGCCGGTGAAATGGGTAAAAGAAAAAGGGGTAGATTTTATTGCCACCAATGCTAATGGCACAGGGCCATATCGGTTGAAAGAGTGGAAAAGAGGGGTGCATATTATATTGGAAGCTAAAGAGAATTATTGGAAAGGTGCGCCGGCTATTAAAACAATTATTTATCGCCCCATAAAAGAAATCGCTACCCAAATTTCCGAGCTGCTTACGGGGGGAATTGACATCGTGCGAGACATTCCACCTGATCAAATACCCTTGGTGGAAAATTCGGGCATTGCCCGCATCTCTAAGGCCCCCACGTTGCGCGTGGTCTATTTACTCTTCGATGCTGATGGCCGAGCCGGAAAATCGCCCGTCCAGAATTTAAAAGTTCGGCAGGCGATCAGCCATGCTATTGATGTAGATACCATCATAAAAACCGTAATGACTGGTAATGCGACGAAAACTGCGGCTGTGTTGAATCCGCAGCATTTCGGTTATGACAAATCTCTGGAAAATCCATATCCTTATAACCCAGAAAAAGCCCGGCAGCTCCTTAAAGAAGCCAACTTTCCTTTTGACCAACCACTCCGCCTGGTGACATATACTGGGAGTATTCAAAACCCGCGAGCCCTCATAGAGGCCGTAGCTGGCTACTTGGCTAAAGTAGGGATAAAGACCAATGTGAATGTATATACAGATATTGGGATGTGGGATCGTTTAGGCAGAGAAGGAAAGCAAAATGATATGAGTATCCATAGCTGGGGAAGCGGGGGCGTTTATGATGCCGATGCCCTTTATTATAGTTACTTCCGCAGTGGCCAGGCTTATTGCTATGGTTCTTCTCCAGAGATGGACAAGTGGCTGGATCAAGCTCGTTCCACTTTGGACCAGAATTTAAGAAAGAAACTTTATTACCAGGTGGGTAAGTATATTAACGATCATGCCTTAGCTGTTTCCTTTTATGCCCAACACGCCATTTTAGGCATCAATAAAAGAGTTATTTACGAGGCGCCGCCCGATGAGTTCTTAAGGACCTTTGAGGCCCAACTTAAAGAGTAAAGGGATGAAAAGTTATATTCTCCATAGGCTTTTTCAAGCCGTAATAGTTATTTGGGGGATAAGTTTAATTACCTTTTCTCTTCTTCATCTCTTTCGCGATCCAGTTCTGATTTTACTTCCTCCGGAAGCTACGAAAGAAGATGTGGCCCTCTTAAGGAAGGAGATGGGTTTAGACCAGCCCATTTATATCCGTTATTTCAAGTTTTTGGGAGGAATGGTTCAAGGTGATTTCGGTAAATCTTTTGTAGCCCAAAGGCCTGCCCTGAGTTTAGTTTTGGAGAGGATGCCCATGACTCTCTGGTTAGCCGCCTCTGGTCTGCTCTTGGCCATTATCATTTCCATCCCCTTGGGCGTGTTGGCGGCGGTCCGCCGCAATCAAATTCACGACCATTCTGCTTCGGTTTTGGCCGTCTTGGGGCAAGCCATGCCGCTTTTTTGGTTGGATATTATGCTCATTATTATTTTTGCGGTAAAATTACGTTTGCTTCCCGCTTCGGGGGCGGGAAGTTATAAACATATCATTTTGCCGGCAACGGGAATCGCTGTTTCTCTGTTACCAATTCTTATGCGCCTGACTCGTTCGCGGATGATCGAGATTTTGTCTCAAGATTATATCCGCACGGCTCGGGCTAAAGGTCTGGGTGAGCGGGCCGTGCTCTTCCGCCACGCTTTGCGTAATGCTCTCATTCCTGTAATTACTATCTTAGGCTTTCAATTCGGAATGCTTTTGGGAGGCGCCGTAATCACGGAAACTATTTTTGCCTGGCCAGGGGTAGCTAGTCTGGTTGTGGAATCAATATTCAATGCGGATTTTCCCGTAGTGCAGGCTGCTGTGGCCCTCTTCGCCTTCCTCATCGTTTTAGCCAATTTGCTTACCGACGTGGTTATTGCTTGGTTAGATCCTAAAGTGCGTTTTGGTTAATGAGATTAAGTATATGTTGCGGGGCGAGAGAAAAACTTTCGATAAAATCAGGCGCCGCTTAAGCCATTCCCGCGTGGGAACGGTGGGTTTAATTATGGTGCTCTTAGTCCTCGCCGTTGCTTTTTTAGCCCCTTACCTTTCTCCGTATAACCCATTGGATCAGGATTTGCAAGCGCGCTTAAAACCACCTTTCTGGGATGAAAAAAGTGATCCTCGTTATCTCCTGGGCACTGATCAGGTCGGTCGAGATCTCCTCAGTCGCTTAATTTATGGTTCAAGAATTTCTCTCTCCGTGGGCTTTTTGACGATGGCCTTTTCGGCCGTGTTGGGTATCACTTTAGGAATTATAGCTGGTTACTATCGCGGAATTTGGGATTCTATTATTAGTAACTGCGTTAATATCATGATGTCCTTTCCCTACATTCTTTTAGCCATATCGGTCATGGCGGCTGCTGGGCCTGGGTTCAAGAATTTAATATTAGTTTTAGGATTAACCGGGTGGCCTATTTATACGCGCTTGGTCCGGGCCGAAGTCATCGAATTGAAGAGTCGAGATTTTATTACAGCCGCCAGGGCCTTGGGCGGAAAAGATAGTGGAGTGATTTGGAAACATATTTTGCCCAACTTAACGAGTTCGATAATTGTTTTAGCTACCTTTGAGTTAGCCCGGATGATTATTCGCGAGTCGTTTTTGAGCTTTCTGGGCTTAGGAATTCCTCCGCCCATGGCCTCCTGGGGTGGGATGTTGGCCGAAGGAAGGTCTTATATGTTAGGCTTATGGTGGTTGGCAGCCATTCCAGGACTGGCCATCTTCTTTACTACTTTAGGGATTAATTTAATGGGCGATGGCATCCGCGATTGGCTTGACCCCCATACCAGAAATAGATGAAAAAATAATCAACAAAAGAAAGGATAAAAAATGGAAAAAATTTATGCTTACATTGATCAAAATCTGGAGCGCTTTATAGAGGAACTTTTTGTTTTACTGAGACAACCTTCCATCAGCACACGCTGGGAAGGAGTGGAAGAATGTGGCCAGCTTTTGGTGGAGATGATGGGGAAGATGGGCATGAAGACGAAGGTCCTCCCCATGGGCGGGAAAAGGAATCCTCCTTTAATATATGGAGAAGTAATAAACCCTCAAGCCCAGAGGACACTCCTTATATATGGACATTATGACGTGCAACCGCCCGAGCCTTTGGCCGCTTGGGAGACGCCGCCTTTTCAACCAACAATTAGAAATGGGCGCATTTATGCCCGCGGCAGTGCCGACAACAAAGGGCAGTTCTTTGCCCATTTTAAGGCCATAGAATCTGTGGTCAAAATTAAGGGAGCGTTGCCTATTAATGTTAAATTTATGCTTGACCCTGAAGAAGAGGCGGGTAGTCCCAGCTTAAATGAATTTTGTCGGAAAAATAAAGATTTATTTGCGGCGGATGTAGCTTTGAATTCTGACGGTCCAATGGATACTTCTGGGCGTCCGCGCTTGAGTTTTGGAAATCGGGGAGTACTTTATGTGGAAGTAACCGCCCGCGGAGCTAATCAGGATTTCCATTCGGGCAATTTTGGCGGACCTGTTCCCAACCCGGCCTGGCGTTTAATTGAATTTCTCTCTTCTTTGCGCCATCCTGATGGGACAGTAGCCATTGAGGGATTTTACGACCATATAGTTCCGCCAACTCCAAAAGAAAAAGAAATGATGGCCAAAATTCCCTTTGATGAAAAAGCATTTTTGGAAAGATATGGCCTGAAGAGCTTTGCGCCGCCGGATGATATAAGCTTTATGGAAAAACTTATGTTCCGGCCCACGCTCAACATTGCCGGCTTAGTCTCTGGCTACGGGGGACCGGGCAGCAAGACAGTTCTTCCCTGTCAAGCCACGGTAAAAATGGACATGCGCTTGGTGGTGAATCAAGACCCAGAGGATATATATCAAAAGTTCTTAAAGCATATGGAAAAATTTGGTTTTACGGATTTGGAAGCGAAGATGATCCACTACTATTATCCCTCCCGTACTCCCGTGGATCATCCTTGGGCCGAAAAATTTGTACAGGCCATTCGCCAGGGCTTTGCCGAAGAACCCGTGCTTGTTCCTTCTAGTGGGGGTAGTTTTCCGGGAGCGGCCATCAGCAACATTTTGGGTATTCCGATTCTCTCCATCCCTTATGGAAATCACGATGAGAATAATCACGCACCCAATGAGAATTTACGGATAGATTGTTTTCGTAAAGGGATAAGAACTACGGCTGCTTTATTCTTCCAATTGGCTGAGTTGTAATTTAGGGGTAGAAGAGACTATTTATAAATCCTCTGAGCCGCCTTCTCTAAGCCCAAAGAGAGGAGTTTTTCGCGCCGCGGAATTCCTTTTTCATCCCAACCTCTAAAGGCATAGTATTCGCGCCGCATGTCCCGAAAAAGTTTTTCACCCGCGGCTAATGGTTCCTGGGGACGGAGGTTTTGCAAGATGCGGGGAGCAACCATGTCTTCTCTATGATCAACACCTAATAAAACATTATAAGATCTTTTTAGGTTATAAAGGCGGTCCCCCACTTCCATTAAGTTGGTACTCGTTAATTCCCAACCAGTTAATCCTTTAATCCATTGGCAAAGCATTTTATGGGTGACGCGCGCGAAAAATAAAAATTTGCAAAGACCCAGAGCATTAAAAACAGCCATATAGTTCTGCATTAAGGCGGTCATCTTCCCTTTGCCTTCGGCCGTAATCCCATTCAGGGGTTCGGTATAACCTGCTTCTGGATAAGGTACTCCTCCTTCCACTTGGTGGGAGAACCCTTCCAGATGGCAAGCCCCACGATTGGAGGTAGCCCAGCTTAAAGCTAAACTTACTGTGGGAGTAGGGTTGGATAAAGATACTTCCAATCCTTTAGAGTGCAAGGCAAACTCATGAGTCGCTGGGCCAAGAGTCTGCGCAGCTTTTCTTACGCCGTCGGCAAAAATTTCCCCAACTCCCTGCCGCCTGGCGATCTTTTCCATAAGAGACCATACCGCCTGCGTATTTCCCCAGCTTAAGTTAAGGCCATCCGTTTCTTTTAACAAGCCTTTGGTGAAGGCTTCAATCGCAAAGGCGGCGGTAATTCCTGCGGACATAGTATCCAAGCCCAGGTCGTTGAGTAGATAGTTGAGATTGATGATCGCAGTTAGGTCGTCATTCAAGATTAAAGAGCCCAGACTAGCCAAAGTTTCATATTCCGGGCCGTGTCCAGAAAGGCCGGCATAGGGACCTTTATTTACTTTTACTTCTTTTCCACAGCGGATGGGGCAGGAATAACAACCATAGTGCTTGGTTAAAAATTCGGCTATCATGGTTGGCCCAGAAATCCTGGTGGCTTTGTCCCAGTGGAAGAGAGTAAAATTTTTAATGGGTAAAGCGCCGATGGCTTCTTTGGACTCAATTAGCGCCGCCGTTCCAAATTTGCTCAGACTTTCGACAAATTTGAGATGGGCTGAGAATTCTTTAGTAGTTTCATGCAGAAGGGCAGCGTCATAAATATGAGGTTTTTTATCTCCCCTAACTACGATGGCTTTTAAGTTTTTTGAGCCCATGACTGCGCCTAAGCCAGTGCGGGCCATGACGCGCGCCTCCATCCCTCCGGTCACTATAGCGGCCATAAAACTTAGGTTTTCTCCAGCAGGACCAATTGCGGCCACTTGGGCTTTGGGGTCAGTCGCGGCTAAAAGTTTTTCTGTGGTAAGAAAAGTTCCCTTTCCCCAAAGGTCTATCGCCCCTCTAATTTCTGCGCCCTGGGGGGTGATATAAAGATAAACGGGCTTATCTGCTTTTCCTTTGATTAAGAGACCATCGAACCCAGTAAATTTTAACTCCGGCCCCCAATACCCACCCGCATTGGCTTCTCCCCAAATTCCCAAAGGAGATTTAGCGCAGACCGAGATGCGGCAACCGCAAGGGACAGGAATTCCGGTTAAGAGTCCGGTCATAAAGATTAAAGGGCTCTCGGGGTGGAAAGGATCCCGGTGGGGATTTAAAAGATCGAAGAGAATGGAAGCCGCCAGACCGCTTCCCCCCAAAAATTGGCATAATCTATCTTGCTCAATTTCCAAGTGGGTAGTTTTTCGAGAAGTTAGGTCAATTTCTAATAGGCGATAAGGGTATTCTTCCATAAAAATTTTGCCAGCGCAATTTTTTACATCCCTAAATAAGCCTTGCGCACAAGATCACTGTCTATGAGCGTATTCCCTGGCCCTTCAAGGATGATACTTCCCGTTTGTAACACATAAGCCCAATCCGCCAATTTCAGGGCATCCCGCACTTTTTGTTCCACGAGGAGGATAGTAGTTCCTTGTTTACTTATTTCTTTGAGCACTTCGATTACTTTTTCAGACAAAGAAGGCATAAGCCCCAGAGATGGTTCATCCAGCATCATTAATTTTGGTTTGGCCATTAAACCACGGGCTATGGCCAGCATTTGCTGTTCTCCTCCGGAAAGGGTCTCTCCTAACTGCTGCTTTCTCTCTTCTAAGACAGGAAAGAGTCGGTAGATTTGTTGCAGCCTCTCTTTAATTTCTATTTCCCCTGAACAGATGTGGGCGCCGACCAAAAGGTTTTCTAAGACAGTAAGTTTGCTAAAAATCTTCCGTCCTTCAGGCACATGGGAGATTCCTAATTTGGTTATCTGGTGCGCGGGTATTTTATCTAAGCGTTGGTCATAAAACCAGATCTCTCCGCTTAAGGGTCGCAAAAGACCGGAGATGGTCTTCAAAATGGTAGATTTTCCGGCGCCATTGGAGCCGACAATAGAAACCATCTGGCCTTCTTTAACCTGGAAGGATACATCGTGAATCACGGGCAGGCCAAGGTAGCTGACCGAAATATTTTTCACTTCAAGCATGGAAAGAGACTCCTAAGTAAGCTTCGATGACCCGAGGATTTTGCACAATTTTGGCGGGTACATCCTCAGCAATTTTACGCCCCGAATCAAATACGATGACGCGATCGGAAATAGACATGATGACTTCCATTACATGTTCCACAATAATTAAAGTGATCCCTTGTGCCCTGATTTTCTTGATGAGCTCGATGGCTTCTTTGGTTTCTGTGGCATTAAGGCCGGCCATAGCCTCATCCAGCATTAAAAGTTTGGGTTTTGTAGCCAAGGCCTTGGAGATTTCTAATCTTTTTTGATCGGCGATGGTTAAATTTCCGACTAACTGATCTTTTTTGTCTGCCAATCCGGTAAACTTAAGAACTTCTATGGTTTGCGCATAGGCTTGGCGGACATCTCTGGTTCGACAGAAAGCACCTACGAGAACATTCTCCCAGGTAGTCATTTCTTTGAAGACTTGGACTACTTGGAAAGTGCGGGCTAGCCCCAAGCGACAAATTTGATTAGGGCGCAGACCGGTTATTTCTTTTTCCTTAAAAAAAATTGACCCCTTATAAGGCTGGAGATAACCGGTAAGACAATTAAAAAAAGTTGTCTTACCGGCCCCATTTGGGCCAATAAGGCCGACAATTTCCCCTTCTTTTACCGCCATACTCACGTTGTCTACAGCGGCTAAACTACCGAATTTCATGGTTAGATTTTCTACTTTTAAAATCTCCATTTTTATTTCCTACCTTGGCGGAATAAGCCAACTAGCCCTTGAGGCTGCCAAACAGAAATGAGCAGGATCAATGCGCCAAAGACGATTAGATCTATTCCTTTCCCCGTTCCTCCCAAAAGAATTCTACTGTATTCCGAAAGAGGAATTAAAATTGCGGATCCAAGAATAGGGCCGATAACTGTGCCGGCTCCTCCCAAGACCGTTACTAAGACGATTTTTATGGATATATCCAGAGAAAGGACGGAGGGGGGATCAATGTATAAAATATACTGGGCATAAAAAGAACCGCATAGAGAAGTAAGAAAGGCCGACAGAATAAAAGCAACCATTTTGCATTTAGCTGTATCTATACCCAAACCTTCAGCGGCATCAATGCTTTGTTTGATAGCCCGGAAATAATAGCCCAAACGAGAACGGTTTATTTTATAAGCTAAAAGCAAAACAACTAAGAAAAAAATAAAGACAATATAAAAGTAAGGAAGTTTGTTTTTATACCACATGAAGTTTAGAAAATTTTCTTCCAAAACCGGTGCGGGAAGACCAATAGCACCTTCCACATATTTCCAGTTTAAAAAGAGGCGTTCCATTATTTCCGCGATAGCGAAAGTGGAGATAGCGAAATAATGGCCTTTGAGACGTAAGACAGGATAGCCGATTAAAAAGGCTAATAACGCGGCTAAACCTCCTCCGATTAACATGCCTACCCAAGGAGTAAGGCCAAATTTTTTTAAAAGAACTAAAGCAGCATAAGCACCGATGCCGAAAAAAGTAGCATGGCCAAAAGAAACTAAGCCGGTAAACCCACCAATAAAGTTCCAAGCTTGGCTGAGGGTAGCATAAAGGAGAAACATGATGAGCACGTGGTGAAAGTGAATGTTTTGCGTAAAATGAGGCAAGAGGAATAAAATTATTAAGAAAATAATAATGGTTGGGTTTTTAAAAAAAGATAAAGTGCTAGATTCCATTTTTACCATCCAAAAAGACCTTTGGGTCGGATCATTATTACTATTAAATACATGACAAAAACTACTGTATATTTAAAGACTGGGGCCACGAAGACTCCTCCGGCAGTCTCGACCATACCGATTATAATGCCGGCCAGAAAAGCTCCAGTAATATTTCCAAATCCTCCCAGAGCTACGGTTACAAAAGCTAAGATGCCAAAAAGGCTGCCCACATTAGGGAAAACGTAGTAAAAATTAATCAAGAGGGCTCCGGCCACGCCTACGCAGCCTCCGCCTAACATGAAAGTTAAAGAAAAAATTCGTTCAATATCAATGCCCATCAGCCGCGCTGTGTCTCGGTCAAGGGAAGTAGCCCTGATAGCTCTACCGGTTTTAGTCTTGAAAATTAAATAGTAAATTAAGTAGGTAATTAAAGCACTTCCCAGAGCGGCAACTATTTCGGCTAGGTTGAAATTGAGGCTGAAAATTTCCAAAGTTTTATCGCTTAAAATCGCCCCTTGAATATGACGAAAATCCGGAGTCCAAAAAAATTGAGCTAAATTTTTGATTAAAATAGAAAGGCCAAAAGTGGCCAGGAGAGCAGTTAATCCAGGAGCGTGGAGAACTTTCTTAATTATTAGCCTATAGGTAAGCCAGCCGACAGCCATCAGAGCAATTACGGTGAGCGGCAGAGACCAGAGGGGGTCTATTTGCCAAAGAGAAAACATCCAAAAGGAAAGGAACATGGCCAGCATTAAGAATTCTCCGTGAGCAAAGTTTAAAATATCCATGACTCCCCAGATTAAGGTCAAGCCCACGGCAATGAGGGCGAAGATTAAGCCCATTAATAGGCCGCTTAAAAGAATTTGCAAGATTATATTTAAATCCATAGTTATAGAATTCCTTTAATTAAAATATAAATGAACCGCGAAGGGAAGAAGGCCTCTTCTCTTCGCGGTAGTTGGTGCACATTGGGATATTCAATGATTCTGAGGAGAACCTTTGAGGTCTTATGATGAATAAGGCTTATCTCTTATCCCAAGGCTTAAACGGCCAGACCATCTCCTTCGCGGCAATATCATCGGGCCAGATCACCCTGTATTTTCCCTCTTGAATTTGAGAAATGGCCGAGATAATTTTCATATTCTGGCCTTTTTCATTGAACTTTACGGCATCGCCCGGTAGAGTGGGCGTTTTTAAATCAGTTGCTCTCACCGCCTGCACTAAAGCTTCGGGATCTGTCGATTTAGCCCTATGGAAGGCATCGGCGATTACTAAAACCGCTGTAAAAGCTTCAATAGTCACTCCATCTAAGTCTACGCCACTTCGTTTTTTGTACATTTCATTAATTTTACCTAAAACAGGCTTCTTGTTAATAAAGTCAGGACTAAAGGTACATTGGCCCATGAAATATTCCGCATCTTTTTTCAGGTTTAAGACAAATGAAGGATCATGGTAGCCGCCGCAGTAAGAAAGATTAGCGTTAAAATTAACTTTTAACTCTTTATAGGTTTTGGCGAAAAGCATCATGTCGCCAAGCAAAGAGGCCTGGAGAATAACATCCGGTTTGGCGGCTTTGATCTTTAAGACTTCACTCTTCACATCTGTGGATTTGAAAGGATAAGCAATATCGGCGACAATCTTAAAGCCTCTTTTTTCGGCCTGTTTTTTAGCCTCACCCGCCGCGTGAACACCGAACTCCGTATTTTCATAGACCAAGGCGACTTTTTCTACTTGTTTACCTTTCTTTTTCATTTCTTCCAGAAAATTAAAGAAAGCTATAGAATCTTCAGCATCAGTTGGGGCTAAACGGAAGAAATATTTTAAACCTCTTTCGGTCAATTCCGCGGAGCTGGATTCGGCGCAAACAAAAGGAATTTTATAACGCTCAGCCACGAAGCTGGCGGCCTTGCTTACGCCGCTCTGATAAGCGCCCAGGATTAAAGGAACCTTTTCTTTGGTGATTAGTCTTTCAGCTTCAGTCTTGCCCACTTCTGGAGAAGCCTGGCTGTCCCCCCAGATTATCTCTAATTTAGCTCCTTTTAGGTTGGGAATACCCGTTGTCCGGGCAAAAGGAATATCCATGTCGTATTTGTTATTAATCACATCCAATGCTGTTTCGATGGCGTGTTTACTTCGGAGACCAGAAGAAGCTATGGGGCCGGTAAGCGGATAAATTGATCCGATGCGAATAACCTCTTGGGCTTCTGCCACCATGCTGCCGACCAAGATTAAAGAGATAAAAATTGTTCCCAAAATAGCTAAATATTTTTTCATTTTTTTTCCTCCTACGTTTAAAAATTTTAGCAAAATTGATTATTATTTAAGGGCGCAAATAAGTCAAGATAAAAATTTTCTGACCGTCGATCAGTTTTTAAATTCCAGCTTAATTAAGGCGGGAGGGGGAGAGGCTCTCCCCCTCCCGCCTGTTTCCTGCTGGCGAGAAATATTAAAACTGTTAAACGGTCAGAAAAATTTTGGGGGCCAACTAACTCCCTTAGGTCAATTAAAATGTTGGGGAAAATAGAAACAGAGGAAATAAAAAATATTCTTTATTGGATGGCGGAGAGAGCGGGATTCGAACCCGCGGTACGCCTTTCGGCGTACACTCGCTTAGCAGGCGAGCACCTTAGGCCAACTCGGTCATCTCTCCTTAATTTTTATATAGGACGCAGATTAACGCAGATTTACAGGATAAAATTAAAAAAGAAAGCTATAAATTAAAAGCCCTATTCATAAAGATGAACAGTAATTCCCTTGCTTTGATCCATTTTATTTATAGATCCTGTTTATCCGCGTTAATCTGCGTCCAATTTCTATGTGCTTGCTTTGCGCTTACGCTAGGCGCTCTGTCCTTTAATTTTGGCGGAGGGAGTAGGATTCGAACCCACGTCCCCTTGCGGGGAAGCGGTTTTCAAGACCGCCGCCTTAGACCACTCGGCCATCCCTCCTCATTATTTCACGCCCGCGGGCGATTTGCCAATTTTTTTTATGCCCATATAAGGAATAAGCGCTTCCGGGATAATCACACTTCCGTCTTCTTGCTGATAATTCTCTAAAATAGCTACCACGGTTCGTCCAATGGCCAATCCCGAGCCGTTGAGCGTATGGACAAACTCCGTCCCTTTTTTCCCTTTGGGGCGGTAGCGAATATTAGCCCGCCTAGCCTGAAAATCTTCAAAATTGCTGCAGGAAGAAATTTCTTTATAAACTCCTTGCCCTGGTAACCAGGCCTCGAGGTCGTAAGTTTTAGCCGCGGAAAATCCTAAATCTCCTGTACAAAGCATTACGACCCGGTACGGAATGCCTAAACGTTTCAAGACTTCTTCAGCATCACGGGTTAGACTTTCTAGTTCCTCATACGAAGTCTCCGGCGTAGTAAATTTAACTAATTCAACTTTATTAAACTGATGCTGGCGGATTAAACCACGTGTATCCTTTCCATAAGAGCCAGCTTCTTTGCGAAAGCAAGGAGTAAAGGCTGTGTAATATATGGGTAACTCCTCTTCGGCTAAAATTTCATCTTGGTGAATATTAGTTACGGGAACTTCTGCAGTGGGAATCAAAAAATAATCGGGATCGATTACCCGAAATAAATCTTCTTCAAATTTGGGTAACTGACCAGTACCGGTCATGCTCTTGCGATTCACCAGGATGGGAGGTAGCACTTCCTGATACCCATGTTCTTTAGTATGCAGATCAAGCATAAAATTTATTAAAGCTCTTTCTAAAAGAGCCCCTTCTCTTTTATAAAGGGTAAAGCGCGCGCCCGCGATCTTTGCTCCCCGGTCAAAATCCAGAATACCCAATTCTTCCCCAATCTCCCAATGGGGTCGAGGAGCAAATGAAAACTCGGGAATTTTCCCCCAGCGCCTTATTTCTAAATTATCTTCTTCTCCTTTTCCTACGATTACGCTTTCATGAGGTAGGTTGGGCATCTCCATTAACAGCTGGCGCAGAGCCTCTTCTTTAGCTTCTAAAGCAGTTTCTAATTCCTTGATGCGTGCGGAAACCTCGCGCATTTCAGCTATCTCGGCCGTAGGGTCTTCTTTATTTTTCTTTTTCCGGGCAATTAAATCAGAAACTTGATTGCGCTTGGCCCGCAATTGTTCAACTTCTTGGAGTATTTCTCTCCTTTCTTTATCAAGGTTGACAAATAAATCCCAATCAATGGGTAGGCCCCGCTTGCCTATTCTTTCCTTAACTTCGCTCAGATGTTCTCTAACAAATTTTAGATCAAGCATATTTTTAGATTATCATTTCAAAAAAAAGGAGTCAATAATGGAAGTATCTGACCGTTAATCACTTTTAATTCCAGCCTAATTCCGGCGGTAAGGGTAGAGGCTCATTTAAATGAGGCGCTGGTTCCTTCATGAGTGCGGGCGGGGAAAGTTAACCTTTTTGGGGGAAAGGAAAGGTGATTCATTTAAGAAGTGTTTTTTTCCTTTTAATGATTAAATAGGCCAAGACGGCTACACCTGCCACCACAGATAGTAATTTTAGCAAAAAATCAATTCGAGTAAATAATCTAATTAACCAGCTTATATTTTCTCCAAAAAAGCAGCCCACAGAAACCAAGACCGGAACCATGATAAGAGCGGCGAAAGTATCATAAAGCAATACCTTTCCTGGTTTCATGCCCATAGTTCCCGCAGCCAAAAAGGCAGCTACGCGGAAACCAGAAAAAAAGCGCGCGATAAAAATAGCTTTGTTCCCATGGGTAGCAAAAAATTGCCTAGCCCGTTCTAATCTCTTTTCTGAGAAGATTTTACGCATCTGGCGGTGAGTAATGATGCCCTGACCCCATTTCCGGCCTATGGAATACAGAGTCATATCTCCGGCTAAGGCCCCCGCAAAGATCACGACCATGGTGGGATATAAACGGGTAAACCCTAAATGAACAAAAAAGCCTCCAGCCAACAAAGTTATTTCTTCGGGAATAGGAAGCCCTAATCCGGAAAGGATAAGGATTAAAAAAAGGCCGGTATAAATGAATTGTTCAGAATAATTGAGTAGAAATATTAGGGAATCGGGCAAGGCTTTTCCGCTCCTTCTGAGATAGGTCAATTAGGAAAGAGATTTGCAGAAGGTCAGGAAACACTCTGTTTTTCATCACTTTCTCCTGAGACGCTTGGCATCTTTATCTCTTGCTCTAATTCTTTCATTCTTCGTTTCAATTTCTTGGCCTCTCCTCGTAAGCTCCTCCTTTCTCCCCAGCCCATGGAAAGCCCTATTGCTGATCCGATTAATAAGGAAATAATGATTAATAAAAATAAGGGAAATGATCCAGTGCTCCAACCAAAAAAGTAACGGAGAACGATTTCCTGGCGATTTAAAGAGCAAAATGTTGCTCCAATGAATATAAGTAAAATAAGTAGAAAAATTTTTATTAAAGTCAAAATTATTACCTTTACTCTGTTTCGCTGAATTTTTTTTAAGATATCAGGAGTTTTAAATGAATGTCAATCTTTTTCTAAATCTTGAACCTTGATCATTTTTGAAATTTCTGCCTAATTCAGGCGAGAGGGAGAGAGTCTTTCATCCTTACTTCTTTTTTTCCTGTGGGTGAGAAATATCAAAACGGCTACCCGATCGTTGTAATCCCTCACTGAAGGGGGGATTTTATGAGTTGAGTAGGTTGGAAAAAAAGCGATCGTTTTTTTTCGTCATTGCTTTACCAAAAATTTTATGTTATATAAAATCCTTAATTTTTTATAAAAATTGTGGTAATAAAAATAAATGATCAATCTTTAATAAATAGGTAGGGGATTTGAAGGCTTATATTATCAAACGACTGTTTCATTCAATCTTCGTTCTCATCGGTATATCCATAGTCGTTTTTATTATCCTCCATTTAACGGGTGATCCAGCGGCCTTACTTATGCCTATGGATGCTACTCCTGAACAGGTGGCCCAGTTCCGGCAAGAAATGGGGTTCAATGATCCTTTGATCGTCCAATATTGGCGGTTTTTCAAGGGGACCTTGCGGGGGGATTTTGGGCAGTCTTTCCGGCACAATCAGCCCGCGTTGAGCTTAGTATTAGAACGTATGCCCGCTACTATTCAACTTACTTTAGCGGCTTTAGCGATTGCTCTCATCATCGCTATCCCGGTGGGTATTATTTCGGCCATAAAAAGAAATTCCCTATTGGACCATCTTGGCATGACTGGAGCGCTCTTAGGGCAATCAACGCCGGTGTTCTGGTTAGGAGTTATGCTCATTTTAATCTTCTCCGTTATCTTGCAATGGTTTCCTTCTTCGGGGCGAGGGGGCATCGAGAATTTGGTTCTGCCGGCCATTACTTTAGGGATGTATAGCATGGCCCGCACAGCCCGCATGATGCGGTCCAGTATGTTGGAAGTTTTGGGGCAAGAGTATATGAAGACGGCTAAAGCTAAGGGTTTAAGCCCCCAAATGGTTATTTTAAAACATGCTTTAAAGAATGCTTCTATTCCTGTAGTCACGATTGTAGGAATGGAATTGGGGACACTTTTAGGAGGAGCAGTAATAACCGAGACCATCTTTGCTTGGCCGGGTGTGGGGCGATTGGCTGTGCAGGCTATTTATAATCGCGATTATCCAGTAGTGCAAGCGGCCGTATTTATTCTGGCCTCTATTTTTGTATTGGTAAACCTCCTGGTAGATATAATTTATACTTATCTTGATCCGCGGGTTAAGCTGGGATAAGAGGATTGGGTAATGCAAATTTTTGAACAAGCCGCTAAATCCTTAGATTTTCTTACCGAAGAACGCCGGGCTATGCGGTGGCGCAAAATATGGCGCAAATTATTAGAAAATAAAGGGGCGGTCTTTGGCTTAATTATGGTCTTAGGAGTAATTTTTGCGAGCATCTTTGCTCCTCTTATTTCGCCCCATGACCCCATTTTGCAAGATGTAGAAAAACGTCTTCTTCCGCCTTTTTGGCAAGCGGGAGCTAATCCAGCCTATATATTGGGAACAGATCATTTAGGCCGAGATATTTTAAGCCGCCTGATTTATGGTGCCCGTATTTCTTTAGTTATCAGCACTTCGGCCGTAGCCTTTTCAGCTATTTTAGGCACCATAATTGGACTGCTTTCCGGGTTTTATGGTGGTAAAATAGATAATATCTTTATGCGCTTGGCTGATGTTCAGTTAGCCTTTCCTTTTATCCTTCTGGCTATCGCCATTATTGCTGTGCTGGGGCCCAATTTACAAAATATCATCATAGTTATGGGCATTACTGGCTGGGTAATTTATGCGCGTGTAATTCGCGCGGAGGTGCTCTCTTTGCGCGAAAAAGAATTTATAACTTCTATAAAAGCCTTAGGAGGATCAAATAGCCGGATAATTTTTAAACATTTATTTCCTAATGTGGTTCCTCCTTGCATAGTTATTATTTCCTTAGAGATGGCCCGCATGATCATTATGGAGTCGGCCTTGAGTTTTTTAGGGTTGGGGATTCAACCCCCCACGCCTACTTGGGGCGGAATGCTGGCGGATGGCCGAGTTTATCTTTTTACTTCTTGGTGGCTGGCCACTTTTCCTGGGTTAGTAATTATGTTAGTTGTTTTGGGAATTAATCTTTTAGGTAACTGGATGCGGGACATTTTAGATCCGCGGTTGACGCAGTTATAAAAATTTTACCCCGCACCTCATTCCTCTCCCCTGAGGGAGGAAAGGAGATAGTGAAGGAAAAATTTTGGCATTATAAACTTAATTACAAAAAAGGAGGAATTTATGAAAAAGGTGTTTTGGGGATTGTTTATTTTGGTTTTTGTTTTGTTTGGCTCAGGCATCGGAGTTACTGAGGGCCGGGATAAGGATACGGTGGTTATTGCCCAGGGCGTTGATCCAACCACCATGGACCCGCAAAACCACATGGAAACTCCCGCTTGGAATGTTCATCTACAGCTTTTTGACACTCTGCTTCAGAGAGACGCCAATATAAAGATCACCCATCTATTGGCGGAATCCTACCGGATTGTAAATGACCTCACCTGGGAATTCAAGCTCCGCAAAGGAGTTAAATTTCATAATGGGGAGGATTTCAACGCTGCTGCGGTGAAATTTGTATTGGAACGTATGGCCGATCCCAAACTTAAACTTCGCCAAACAGTTTTCCAGGGGGTCATTGATCGGGTAGATGTGATGGATGATTATACGGTACGTATTGTAACAAAAATGCCCTATCCAGTTATGGATGCTATGCTGTGTATTTACGGCCAGGTTATTCCTCCAAAATATTTCAAGGAGAAGGGACCGGAGCATTTTGCCCTGAACCCAGTTGGAACTGGACCATATAAATTTGTGCGCTGGGTGAAGGATGACCACATACTTCTTGAGGCCAATGAAAAGTATTGGCGCGGAGCTCCCAAAATTAAAAGAATTATGTTTCGGCCTATTCCTGAGGCTACGACCAGGGTAGCTGCCCTGCAAACCGGGGAGGCAGACATTGTTGTCAATATTCCTCCTCACCTAATGAGATTAATGGACTGGAAAGGACGTTCTTTTGTTTCTAAAGTGCCCAGCGTGCGCGTCATTTTCATGGCTTTTGATACTCTAAAGGGTGGTCCCGTGGCTGATAAAAGAGTGCGTCAAGCAATTGCCATGGGGATTGATATGAAGACTAATATCAAAAAAGTTCTCGAAGGTAATGGGGTTTTGCTTGGATCACCTTTAACAGACAAACATTTCGGTTATGATCCAACAATCAAGCCATATGAGTACGATCCAGAAAAAGCTAAAAAGCTTTTGGCCGAGGCCGGATACGCGAAAGGGTTTGATTTTGTGATTAATTCGCCCAGCGGAAGATATTTAATGGACAAAGAAATGGCCGAAGCGGTGGCTGGCGATTTGAGAAAGATCGGGATCAATGCTACGGTAAGAACACACGAATGGGGAACGTATATGAGTAGAATGTACAGCCATAATAATGCCCCAGCTTATCTATTAGGTTGGGGGAATACTAGTTTTGATGCTGATTTCACCATTGCCCCGTTAATGCGTTCAGGGAAGTTGCTTTCTAATGTTTCTTTTCCAAAACTCGATGCCTTGATAGATCAAGGGATCAGCACGATGGACCCGAAGAAACGATTGAAGATCTATTCTGAGGCCGTAAAAGTAATCAAAGAAGAAGTCCCTTGGGCCTGGGTCTATCAGCAAATTGACATATACGGTGTCAATGAACGTTTGAACTGGAAAGCCCGGACAGACGAGCTTATGGTAGGGTTTGAGATGTCCTTTAAAAAATAAGAATTAATTTCAGGGATGGCCAGAAGCGCCATCCCTGAATCTCTTTATAAATGATTAATGGATGGGCAGCGCAATTTCGAGTGGTCAGCTTTCCTTAGGGCGTTATTTTTAATCCTCTCCGCTGTTATTTTCACCGCCATTCTCTTTCTACCCGCATTGGGCAGTTGTTTCATAGATAGATCAGGGAAATGGCCTTCTTTTTTCCAGAAGCTTTGGGTTAATTGGTTGCTTTGGGCCAATAGGATTCGCTTGCAAGTTTCCGGATTAGAAAATTTGTCCCTCAATGAAGCTTATATTTTAGTCTCCAACCATGCCAGTATTTTAGATATTCCGGCCATAATTTCGGCCTGTCCTTTTCCGGTGCGCTTTCTGGCCAAGAGGTCGCTTATTTGGTTTCCCATATTCGGTTGGTTTCTTTATCTGGCGGAGCATATATTAATCGACCGAGAAAGTGCCCAATCGGCTTTAAAAAGTCTGAAGAAAGCGGCCGGTATTTTGAAAAAAGGCCTATCCATAATTGTTTTTCCGGAAGGGACACGCACACCCGATGGGCATGTTAAAGAATTTAAAAGAGGGGCATTTCTTTTGGCCCAACATGCTAAATTTCCTATAGTTCCCCTTTCCATCAGCGGCAGTTTTCGAATGCTTCCGCGACATGGCTGGTGTTTTTGGCCTGGGACTATTTCCATACATATAGACCAACCCATCCCCACTAAAAACCTCACTCCTGCTGCGGCGAAGACTTTGATGGAAAAAGTGCGCGAGACCATCATAAGAAATCTGCCCGATGCTTCCGAATAAAATTTGGCGAGTCCTCTGGTTGGAATCCTGATTGAAAAAGTAAAGGAGGATAAATTGGGTTTGTTAGTTGCCTCTGTCCATGGCCTGTGATATTATTTAAACAAATGGCTAAAAAAACCTTGGGGGAAGGTAATCTAAAAAGAGAAATCCTGGGAATTCTCCTGGCCGCCTTAGGTATTCTTTTAACTCTTAGTCTCATATCTTATAATCCCCATGATCCATCCTTCAATAATCAACCTTCTGAACCACGCCAACCCACCAACTTAATTGGTTTGGCAGGATCATATATTGCGGACATTTGCTTCCAAATTTTTGGCTGGCCCGCCTTTATTTGGCCCTTATTACTCATTATTTTGGCCTTTAGATCTTTTCGCCAAGAAGTCAAACCATTTACCGGAATTAAGCTGGCTGCCCTGGGGGGCCTTCTGTTAGCGGGGATGGGGGCACTTTCGTTAGTTGTGGGTAAAATTAGTTTCCAGGGCATCCTCTTAGAGAGTGGTGGGGCTTTGGGCTATTTTTTGGGGAGGATAGCGGAAAGGTATTTAAATATCAGTGGTGCATATCTCTTGTTTGGGGTAGTGCTGATAATCTCGCTTATGGTTTTGACTAACCTCTCCTGGATCGAAATTGGGCGGGCCTTAGTTTTTTTGAGCCAATCCATCTTTAAAAAAATGATCAATTTAATTAAAAGCTGGCGCAGAAAGAAAGAAAAAAAGCCTAAACCAGCGGACCGCGAGGACCAGAAGGAAGTTCCTTTGATTATAAAGAAGGAGCCCCCCGAGCAGCCTCCGCCCATCCCGGAAAAGCAAGAGCATTTTACTTTTCTCGATTCCCGCGGATCCTATGTGTTACCTCCTTTATCTTTATTGGAAGATCCAGAACAAAAAGAAATAAAAATTGATAAAGATAGTCTTTTGGCCAATGCCAAGATTTTAGAAAAACGTTTGGCCGAGTTTGGCGTAGAAGGAAAAGTGGTCGAGGTTCGTCCCGGTCCGGTTATAACCATGTATGAATATGAACCGGCGCCGGGAGTTAAAATTAACAAAATCGTTAGCTTGAGTGATGATTTAGCTTTAGCTCTGCGCGCCATAAGTGTCCGCATCGTCGCCCCCATCCCAGGTAAAGCAGCCGTGGGTATTGAAATTCCTAATTCCATCCGCGAGCCCGTTTATTTAAAAGACATCCTGGCCAGTGAAGAATTTACTAACTCAGAATCAAAACTCACTTTGGCTTTGGGTAAGGATATCTTCGGTACGCCCTTTGTTACTAACTTAGCCAAGATGCCCCACCTCTTAGTCGCTGGAGCCACGGGCACAGGGAAAAGCGTTTCCCTAAATTCCATGGTCTGCAGTATTCTTTATAAAGCTGATCCAGAAGAAGTAAAATTTTTAATGATCGATCCCAAACGCTTGGAACTTTCGGTCTATGATGGAATTCCCCATTTACTTCATCCAGTGGTTTATGATCCTAAAGCAGCGGCCCAAGTCCTCCGGTGGGCGACCGAAGAGATGGAGATTCGCTATCGCTTGATGGCCGAAAAGGGGGTACGAAATATTGAGCGGTATAACCAAAAAGTAGATAAAGAGTTAAAAGAGGCACGCAAAAAAGGAGGAGTCATTTTGCCAGAGACAGAAGGGCTGGAGGAAAGAACCGGAGAGAATTTGACCCTGCTGCCTTATATTGTAATAGTCATCGATGAATTAGCAGATTTGATGATGGTCTCAGCCCGCGATGTGGAAGCCTCTTTAACTCGTTTAGCCCAGATGGCCCGGGCGGCGGGGATTCATTTGTTGATCGCTACCCAAAGGCCTTCCGTAGATGTACTCACGGGCGTGATCAAAGCGAATTTCCCCACCCGCATCTCCTTCCAGGTTTCCTCGAAGACTGATTCGCGCACGATCTTAGACGCCAACGGGGCAGAACATCTTTTGGGTTCCGGAGATATGCTTTTTCTTCCGCCGGGAACTTCGCGCTTGGTGCGGGTCCATGGAGCCTATGTTTCGGAAGTGGAAATTTTAAGAGTGGTGGAGTTCTGGAAGAAACAAGCTAAACCAGTTTATGATCACACTATTTTAAAGCCCAAGGAAGAAACGGTGGAAACCGAAGCTGACGGCTATGATGAAATGTATGACCAGGCCGTGGCCCTGGTGGCCGAGTCCAGGCAGGCTTCCATTTCTATGTTGCAAAGAAGGCTGAGGGTTGGCTACAATAGGGCGGCTCGGATGATCGAAAGAATGGAAAAAGAAGGAATCGTTGGACCGGCCGATGGCAGCAAGCCCCGCGAAGTATATATTAAAAAATTATGAAAAATCGTTTAAAGAGAGCGTTTATATGTTCAGGAAAATAAGCATATTAGTTTGGCTGCTTTCCATACTGGTTTGGCCCGGTTTAGTCCAAGGGCAAGCTCTATCTTTGGAAGAAGTAGTAGCTAAAATTCAAGAACAGTACGAAAATAATCAAGACTTTCAAGCTAACTTTCAGCAGGAGTCTTTTTTAAAAAGTTTGGGGCGGAAACAGGAAGCAGCCGGAGTAGTATATTTCAAAAAACCTGGGAAGATGCGCTGGACTTATCAAAAGCCTAACAAGCAAGAGATTATTTCTGATGGGCAGAATCTGTGGAACTATCGGCCAGAAGAAAAACAGGTTATTGTGTCACCCATGAGCCAGGCCTTTCAGTCTAAGGCCCCCCAAACTTTTCTGGCTGGGTTAGGCAATTTGCAAAAAGATTTCCGGGCCCGCTTCCTTAAAGATCCTTCCGCGGGAGCCAATTACGCCCTGGAGTTCACTCCCGTAGAAAACCAGGGAAGTTTGGAAAAGCTTTTTTTGCTGGTAGAGAAGGGAAGTTTTAAAATTATCCAGGCCCAAATTCAGGATGCCATGGGGAATATAACCACCATTAACTTTTCTAAGGTCAAATTCAATAATAAACTCTCCGATGCTCTCTTCCACTTCACACCTCCGGCGGGAGTAGAAGTATTTAAAATGCCCGGGAGCACGCGCTAATTTGCGGCTTATGAAGAATTTTCCCAAAACCGTCCATTTGTTAAGCTTGGGGTGTGCCAAAAATTTAGTAGATAGTGAAGTTATGCTTGGCCTTTTAAGAGAGGAGGGATGGCTTCCCTCTCCCCATGGCCGAGCTACCGTAGCGATTATTAATACATGTGCTTTTATCAAAGAGGCCAAGATGGAATCATTGACGGCCATTCTGGAGGCAGCCCAGGCTAAAGAAAGAGGTCAGTATGAATATTTAGTAGTGACCGGATGTCTTCCGCAACGTTATAGAGCCACGCTAACTCAAGAGCTCCCCGAGGTTGATCTATTCTTAGGTTTAGAATATATCCCGCAACTGGCGAAATTTCTTAATAGGCTCGTGCAGAAAAAACTTCCGCGCCGAGAATTTGTAAGGCGGCCTACTTTTTTATATGACCACCAAACACCCCGTCTTTTATCTACTGCCCCGGGAAGCGCTTATATTAAGATTGCTGAAGGATGCGCCAATTGCTGTGCTTATTGCGTAATTCCGCAAATTCGGGGAAAATTGCGCAGCCGTAAAATTAACTCGGTGATTGAGGAGGCTGAAGGGCTCGTTGGCCAAGGGGTAAAAGAGATAAATCTTATTGCCCAAGATATAACTAACTATGGCCGTGATCTTCGGCGAAGCGGGGATTTAACAAATTTATTAAAAAGATTGGTGAAAGTTCCTGGCCTTAAATGGATTCGTCTCCTCTATGCTCATCCAGCTCATATGGATAACAATTTAATTTCCGTGATCAAAGAGGAAGAAAAGATTTGTAAATATCTCGATTTACCCCTGCAACATATTGATGACCAAATTTTAACCGCCATGAATAGGCCTTATACCGGCGCCCAAGTTCGGCAACTTTTAGAACAGATTAGAAAAGAAGTGCCCGAAATGGTGCTGCGTACTTCTTTGATCGTCGGTTTTCCCGGAGAAACCGAAAAGAAATTTCAAAGATTGCTTGATTTCGTAAAAGAAGCCCAGTTCGATCATTTAGGGGTTTTTGTTTATTCGCGCGAAGAAGGCACTGCAGCAGCTAATCTAAAAGGACATGTTCCAGAAAGAGTTAAGGAAGAACGGTATCGGCAGATCATGCTGGCCCAGAGGAAGATTTCTTGGCGCAAGCAGAAGGAAAAAGTGGGGCGTGTCATGGAAGTTTTAATTGAAGAACCAGCAAAGAGGAAGGGTATTTTATGGCAGGGGAGAACTCCCGGCCAAGCCCCAGAAGTGGACGGAGTTACTTTCCTAAATAAAGGAAAAGCAGCTCGGGGAGAAATAAAGAGAGTATTAATTACCAAAGCTACAGCTTATGACTTGTATGGCGAAATCCTTGACGCAGAGGAAGGGGCGTAAAGTTCAGCGTACCTTAGCCCCTACCTCAGCCTCCTTATCCAAAGTGAGCAGACTGATTCCGGCCTTGCCTTCCGCAGCCAAAATCATTCCTTGAGACTCAATGCCCATTATTTTGGTCGGTTGCAGATTGGCGATTAAAATAACAGTTTTACCCACAATTTCTTCCGGTCGATAATCTCGAGCTAGGCCGGCTACGACAGTGCGTATTTCTCCTAAATCCACAGTGAGTTTTAAAAGTTTTTCTGATTTTTTAATGTTTTCAGCAGCCAGAATTTTGCCTACTCTTAAGTCCAACTTTTGAAAATCTTCCATAGTAATTAAATGGGCAGTAGTCATTTTTTCATTTTCCTTTCTTATCCATTGGTCATCGACCCGGGGGAAAAGAGCTTCACCTTTGCAAATTTTTCCTCCCGGCGGCAGAGCGCCCCATTTGTGTAAACTGGCTAGGGTCTTGAGATCAGGGTTAGCGATGCCCAGTTGGTGAAAAATCTTCGCGCTTGTTTGAGGCATTACCGGAGAGATAAAGACGCTTATAAAGCGGAGGGTTTCGAGAAGTTGATAAAGAACGGTACCCAAAAGTCCTTTTTTATTAATATCTTTAGCCAAAGCCCAGGGAGCGCGGGTATCGATATATTTATTGGCCAGGTTAATTATTTCCCAGGTATTGGCCAAGAAGCGATGGAAAGCCAAATCAGCGAATAATTTTTCGGCTTCTTGGGCGAGTTGTAAGCAAGCAGTAGATAATTCTCGGTCTATTTCTTCTTTTTCGCCTGGCGGGGGAATTGCACCCTGATAAAATTTTTCTACCATGGTTAAGGTGCGGCTAACCAAGTTACCCAAATCATTCGCCAAATCGGCGTTTAAGCGGTTTACTAAGGCGCTCTCACTGAAATTGGCATCCAGGCCAAAAGTCATCTCTCGCAAAAGAAAGTAACGGAAAGCATCCAACCCATATTTCTCGGCCAAGTCTAAGGGTTTAACTATATTGCCCCGACTCTTGGACATTTTTGATTCCGAGATGATCCAATAGCCATGGACATTTAAATGTTGGAAAAGAGGTAGGCCAGCTGACTTTAACATAGTCGGCCAATAAATCGCATGGGGCTTAAGAATATCTTTGGCAATGAGATGTTGGCAGACAGGCCAAAACTTGGGGAAGAGCTCTCCATCGGGGTAGCCGATACCGGTAAGGTAGTTGATCAAAGCATCAAACCAAACATAAGTTACATAGTTTGAGTCGAAGGGAAGGGGAATCCCCCACTCTAAGCGAGTTTTGGGACGGGAGATACAAAGATCTTCCAAAGGATCGCGGAGGAAACCCAGTACTTCATTTCGATAACGTTGGGGGCGAATGAACTCCGGATTATTTTGAATATAATCAATTAGCCAAGATTGGTATTTACTCATGCGGAAGAAGTAATTCTTCTCTTTTATGAATTCGGGCTCTGTACCATGGTCGGGGCACTTGCCTTCGACCAGTTCTTTGGCTGTCAAAAAACGTTCACAGCCTCGGCAATAATGGCCGCCGTATTCTCCAAAATATATGTCTCCTGCTTCATATACCTTTTGCAAAATAAGTTGCACTACCCGCTTGTGAGCCTCCTCTGTAGTGCGGATAAAGCGGTCATTGGTGATCTGGAGCTTAGGCCAGAGATGGCGAAATAGAGCACTGATCCGGTCAGCATAAGATTGGGGAGATTCACCGGCAGCTCGCGCCGCTTGGGCTACTTTATCCCCATGCTCATCCGTCCCCGTAAGGAAATAAGTTTCGTAGCCAGCCAACTTGTAAAAACGGTTAAGGACATCAGCCACAATGGTAGTATAGGCATGACCGAGATGGGGCTCGGCATTTACATAATAGATAGGCGTGGTAAAATAAACTCTTTTCATTTTCCCTTCCTGTATTTGTCGAAGAATGTTTCTTCCCGGATTTCCGGCAAAGGAAATTCGATTTCTTGACCGTCATCCAGGGCCACCCGGACTTTTTGATTAAATATATTCTGATTTACCACCCTCCCTGAGCCCTGGGGAGTTACCACTCTTTTCCCGATCTTGGGAAAGTCTTTCTTGAGTTCGAGATAAGTTTCATACTCGTAAGCTAAGCAGCACATTAGCCGACCACAGGCTCCGGATATCTTTTGGGGGTTCAAAGCCAAATTTTGCTCCTTAGCCATTTTGATGGATACCGGGGCAAATTCTTTGAGCACCATTCCGCAGCAGAATTCGCGACCGCAGGTGCCCACTCCGCCGATCATCTTTGTTTCGTTCCGGACTCCTACTTGGCGCATCTCTATCCGGGTTTTAAAAGCACTAGCCAAATCTTTCACCAACGTGCGAAAATCAACTCGTCCATCAGAAACGAAATAAAAAATTATTTTACTCCCATCAAAGAAAGAGTCAACCCCAATGAGCTTCATGGGGAGATTGTATTCCTGTATCTTAGCCAAACAGAGCTTTTTAGCTTCTCGTTCCCGGAGCAGGTTTTCCCGGCCTCTCTCCATGTCCGCCTCATCCGCGAGGCGGATTACTTTTTTTAAAGGTTTAGGAAAATGAGCAGGGTCTCTTTCCAAGGGGGCCCGGGCCACATAGCCTAATTCCGGGCCGCGTTCAGTCTCCACTATTACTATATCTCTTTCCTTCAAAGAAAAGCCGGTAGCATCATAATCATAAATACGGCCATGATCCCGGAATTTAATGCCCACCACTTTCATTTTCTTTCTGTTTCTTTGGGTCAGCTAACAGAATGATTAGCGGCCCCTCTTTCTTTAAGATTTTTTTGGATGTGTAACATTAAATTTTCTAAGACCAGTTGGGGGTTGACTTTATATTCTACGTTTTTTTGGCCCTGAACCAGTCGCTTAAAAATAAAATCAAGGTCTGGCCAGGAGTATTTCTGAGCCTCCTGGCCAATTTGTTCTTCTAAATCATGATTAATTAAGGTTAGTTTAACATTTTCTTTTTTTTCAGCTCTAATCTTATAAAGCGCCAGATCGCGCACCCATATTTTCCAAAGTTCGAGGAGATCATTAATTTGTTCATTCCGCGCTATTTCTTCACTAAAGGCCGAAATTTCCTTAAAAGATTTTATGGGCAAAGTATCCAGCATTTTTAGCCATTCTAAGCGCTTGGAAAATTCTAAACGTTGGCTAAAAGCCAGAGCGCGGCTTACACTTCCTTCCCCCAGCGCGGCCAAGAAAAATGCTTTATCTTGGGTAAAAGAGTGTTTTTCGATGAGGAGGCGGGCGATTATTTCATTAGTAAGAGATTGAAATTTTACCCATTGACAGCGAGACAGAATTGTGGGGAGAAGCATGTGCGGTCGAGAAGTGATCAGAAAAAAGTAAGTATCTGCCGGTGGCTCTTCTAAAGTTTTGAGGAAAGCGTTTGCCGCTTCTTCATTCATACTTTCGGCAGCCTCTAAAATACAAATGCGCGCTTTTCCTTCCCAAGGGCGGAAACGAAGACGGGCCTGTAAATCACGCAATTGACCAATTTTAATCATCTCCCCGGCCGGTTCTATTATGATTAAATCGGGATGAATACCGGCCTGGAATTTCTTACAGGAGGAACATTGGTCACAACAATCATCAGTGTTGGGCGGGGTAAGACAATTCAAGGTCTTACCTAAATTAAGGGCGGTTAATCTTTTGCCCACCCCGTCTGGACCGACGAAGAGATAAGCATGAGCCAAACGCCCGCTCTGTAAAGCATTCTTTAAAATATTTATGGCTTTTTCCTGTCCCCAAATTTCTTTAAAAGACATAATCAGCTATATAATTCCTGAGGAAGATGTCGTAAAATTTCTTGGTGCAAACTATTTTCCTCCTCCAGGCCATTAAGAATGACAAATCTTTTGGGTTCGCGTTGAGCTAAAAAGAGATAACCTTCCCGCACCCGTTTATGAAAATCCAAACTTTCTTTTTCAAAGCGATCTTCTTTAATTTTTTGTTTGGCTATTCTGTGCCAGGCCCGCTTTAACCCTTCTTCAGGAGGGAGGTCGAGGAGAAAGGTTAAATTGGGTTTTATTTCCCCCATGCTGCGCCGATGAATTTCTTCTAACCAGTTAAGATCAAGTTGCCGACCGAATCCTTGATAGGCCAAAGTAGCATCCATAAAGCGGTCGCACAATACAATTTTATCTTCTTGCAGAGCTGGTAAAATAATCTGGCGGTAGTGTTGCACCCGGTCAGCCAAATAGAGGAAAAGTTCTGTCCAGGGGTCAATCTGGTCATTATGGGCTAAAAGAAGAATTTCCCGAATCTTTTCTCCTAACTTTGTCCCTCCAGGTTCGCGGGTAAGGAGAAAGGGTTGCCCTTTCTTTTCTAAAAAAGAGGCTAAATGATTGATTTGGGTGGTTTTGCCGCACCCTTCTATGCCCTCGAAGGTGATGAAGAATCTCATATAGCAATTTTAAATTATAGGGGAAAAACTAACTTTTTACAAATTCCTTTTTGTCTGGCCGTAGTTCTAATGATTATCGCCTTCCTCATATTCGATCAAAAAAGGGCAAAATAAAAAAGCCGGAGAAAATCTTTCTCCGGCCTTAAATACGCAAAAGCAGTGCGTTTGGGCCCTTATTGTTTTTCCAGCCCAAGTTTTTTGACTAATTTTTCTATCCGCTCAAATTCTTGCCGAATATATTTTTCATAATCTGCCGGCCCCAGATAATAATTATTCATATCGAATTTTTTCATAACATTAAGAAACTCAGGGTCATCCATAGATTTCTTAAAAGCATCATGGATTTTGGTAACTATTGGTTGGGGAATTCCTTTTGGCCCAATTAACCCCAAATGGCTTCTGGCCACCACGTCATACCCAACTTCTTTAATGGTGGGGACTTGGGGATAACGTTGGCAGCGTTGTTCACTATAAATGGCTAAGAGCCTGAATTTGCCGGCATCTACTAAAGGAGCCCATCCCGAAGAATCCGAAACTACGTCGATATGCCCCCCTAAAAGAGCAGCGTTATTTTCGGCAATGCCCTTGTAAGGCATGTGGGTCAACTGCATGCCAGCTGCCATGCTTAGCTCTTCCATGGCCAGATGGGGAGGAGTACCAACTCCGGGAGACCCATAAGTTAATTTTTTAGGATTTTGCTTAGCATATTGGATTAATTCTGCCATAGTTTTCCAGGGAGAGTCCGCCCGGACCACAATGCCGAAGAGATAATTACCCCAGCGCATGATATGGGTTAAGTCATTAACCGGATGAAAATCAAGTTTGCCCATATGGAAGGCCATGATGGGGCTGCTCGTTATGATGCCCAAAGTATAACCGTCAGGTGATTTGGTCCTCACTAAGCTAGGCCCCACTGTGCCTCCGCCACCTGATTTATTTTCGCACACAATAGGTTGGCCCAAATATTTTTTGGCGGCATTGGCCAAAGCCCGCGCAGTCAAATCAGTTGATCCACCCGGGGGGTATTGGATAATTAAAGTGATGGATTTAGTGGGATAATCTGCTGCCCAGATAATTCCACCTAAGGCCATAGTAAAAATTAATGTTCCCCAAAGGCATCGAAACCATTTTTTCATCGATTTTTTCCTCCCCTTTTAAATTTTTCTTGCCTAAAATAGCAGGATCTTTTTGGGATGTCAATAATTTTGGCGGCTAACCGTCGATCAGTTTTAATATTTCTCGCCAGCAGCAAACAGACGGGAGGGGGAGAGGCTCTCTACCTCCCCCCTGAGTTAAGCTGGAATTTAAAAAATGATTGACGTTCAGTTTTGGCGCTCAGCCTTTGGATTTGATCATAGGTTAAGTAACATTTTCCTGTTCAAGTACTGTCCCTGGTCTACGGCGACGAAGCCAGGGTAAAATAGGAATGATAAGCAGAATAAGAGCAATAATAAGACAGGTGGCGGAAATCGGGCTGGCAAAAAATATGGCAAAGCTGCCTTTCGATTTAATTAAAGATAGCCTAAGAGCTGTTTCTAGCATGGGGCCCAGCACAAAAGCTAAGACTAAAGGAGCAGGTTCTAAAGAAAGCTTACGCATGAAATAGCCGATTAGACCAAATATGAGCATGATCACCACATCAATGCTACTGTTGTTTATCGAATACGAACCAATTAAGCAAAAAAGGATGATGATGGGAAAAAGAATGGAATAAGGTACTTTTAAAAGTTTTACCCAAATGCCGATCAAGGGCAAGTTTAAGGCCAATAGCATGGCATTCCCTATATACATACTGGCTACCACGCCCCAGAATAAATCAGGGTGTTGAGACAATAAAAGCGGTCCGGGGGTGACGCCGTGGATAATTAAAGCTCCTAAGAGCATAGCCATAACTACATTGGAGGGAATTCCCAAAGTGAGTAGAGGAATGAAGGCCGCTTGGGCCGCAGAATTATTGGCCGATTCGGGGGCAGCAACGCCTTCAATCATTCCTTGGCCAAATTTTTCAGGGTAGGGGGAGACTTTCTTTTCGATAGCATAAGAAACAAAAGAGGCAATTACAGCTCCTCCTCCGGGAAGAGTTCCCAGAAAGAAGCCGATAACCGTCCCTCTTAAAATAGACCAGATAGATTTTGCCCAATCACTCCAAGTAGGCAGAAGGCCCTTCACCTTGGTCGTAAAAATTTCCCGCTTTATTTTTAATTCAATATTGAGGAGGACTTCCGAAATTCCAAAAAGCCCCATGACCAAAGGGACGAGTCCTACCCCATCGAGAAGCTCCGGAATATTAAAAGAAAAACGGGCTAAACCAGAAATATTATCCAACCCCACCGTGCCGATTACCAACCCAAAGGCGGCCATCATCAAAGCCCGAATCATAGAAGCAGAGGTTAAAAAGGTAAGAACAGTTAAGCCTAAGACCATTAAAGAGAAATATTCGGGCGGCCCAAATTTTAGCGCAAAATCCACTAAGGGGGGAGCAACTAAAATAAGGCCAAAAATGCCTAAAGTTCCCGCAATGAATGAGCCGAAGGCACTAATGCCTAAAGCTGGTCCAGCCCTTCCCTTACGGGCCATCTGGTAACCGTCAAGACAGGTCATTACTGAAGAAGCTTCGCCAGGGATGTTTACTAAAATAGAAGTTGTGGAACCGCCATATTGGGCACCGTAATAAATTCCGGCTAACATGATGATCGAAGCAACAGGAGAGGTATGAAAGGTAGCCGGCAGAAGAAGGGACATAGCCGCTACTGGCCCCAGACCAGGGAGGACTCCCACTAAGGTACCAATGAGCACGCCAAAGAAGCAATAAAAGAGATTAATAGGTTGCCAGGCGACTTCAAAACCTAAAAAAAGGTGATGAAAAATGTCCAAAGCTATTTTCCTCCTTTAAAATCCCAGAACTCCGCGAGGGAGTTGGCTCTCCAGACCTATTTTAAATACTAAATAGAATAAACCGGTAGTAATCAAGGCAGCGAAAATTACTTGGCCGAAGGGTCTGGGTTCCATTAAGCGAAAAAGGAAAAGCAAGAGAAGAATAGTACCTAAAATAAAACCTAAAGTTGAAAATAAGATTACATAAATAAAAAGGATGGCGATCGTTAGCCATAGCTTAGGCCAGTTTATATTGCCCCAGATCTCCAGGTCTAATCGTTCATCTTTCCATTGGTTAATAAGACCTCGGAGAAGGTCTATTAGCGCTAATGTCCCTAAAATTAAGGCGCTGAGGAAAGGCATAAAGCCAGCATGAGGTTGCTGCCAGGAGCCTAAGCCAAGTTTTATACTTCCGGCACAAACAGAGACAGCCAAGCCTATCCAGAATAGATCATTAATGAGGAAGGTTTTCTTCAAGATCTCCTCCTTGGTTATGGTTTATTTTAAATGAGGATCCAATACTACTTTAATGGGGTCTTCTCCTTTAATTTCTCCGGCTACTAAGGCGATAGCTTTTTCAGCTTCCCGAAGAGGAAGACGGTGGGTAATTAGATCAGCAAAGGGATAAGTTCCTTGGCGCGCTAATTGAATAGCTGCTTTAACCGCGCGAAAATCGTGGGAGAGGACTCCGTAAATGCTTATTTCACGCATAACTATTTGATCTAAATTTAGAGCTGCTTTTTGTCCTTTATAAAGACCGGGCATGACCACAATCCCTTTTTTGCCGGCAAGGGAAATCGCTAAATCTGCGCCAGCAGGATTACCGGAAACGTCCATTACTACCTTAGCCATTCTTCCGTTGGTGAGTTCTTGAACTACCTTCTGGGGGTCCTCTTGGTCAATATTTATGACTCGGTCTGCCCCAAAACGTTGGGCTATTTGGAGCCGATTTTTATCGCGGGACAGGCCCAAGAGAATGATCGGATAAGCTCCAGCTTCTTTAGCTATAGCTACACCGGCAATTCCTTGTTGTCCTGGACCAATTATTACTACCGGATCGGCAAAAGAAACCCCGCCCACCTGCCTTAGCCAGCGCACAGCATTTCCTAAAACGGCGCAGATAAGCACTCCTACTTCGGGAGATATATCCTCCCCAATTTTGTGCACCATGGCCCGCGGATGGAGGTATACATATTCACTGTATCCCCCAAAGAGGTGCGGTGGATGCTTACAAGAAATCATTGAGCCATAAGCATAACTTTCTTCGCAGAGATTATAATTTCCGGAAAGACAATATAGACACTTTCCACAACCAAAAGAATACTCGAGTACCGCCCGATCTCCTTCCCTAACTCCCCATCTTTTTTGAGCCTCTTCCCCAACGGCTGCTATGCGTCCCACTATTTCATGGCCCAATATGAGGGGGTAAGGTCGGGGGCCGCGCGTGGTTTTGCCGGCGAAGATTCCTGGATCTGAACCACATACCCCCACCAACTCCACTTGCAGGAGACCATCTTCTGCACCTATTTGGGGCAGATCGAATAATTGGAGGCTCATGGTCCGGGGAGCGGTAAGGACCATGGCGCGACATTTATTTTTCATCTTTTCTCCTTAAATGGTAAATTCAAAAATAGCAGTATAAATAAAAGATGAAAAAAAAGCAATTAGGAGAAATTCTGACCTTCGGTACCTTGAAAATAATTTTTTACCCCTCACCTTAATCCTCTCCCCGGAGGGGAGAGGATTAAGGTGAGGGGGATTTTCATGGTTCGTGGGTGGCAAACCTGTCATGATAAGTTACTTTGGAAATTTGTACTTTATTCATCTAATAGATGAAGTAAAATCAGTCATTCCTGTGACAACATGAAGCAGGCTGAAGCAGGCTGAAGCAGGCAGGAATGGATGATCTTAATTTATTTTCTGGATTCCGGCTGGCGCAGCATTGACAGAATTGCCGGCCAAGGGAACTTTTTCGAGATCTCCCA